>Ga0209406_1000014_pt1 | contig 257953 bp, 255 predicted proteins | sample COGITO_mtgs_1204_FD_184808 | JGI IMG/M metagenome (GOLD analysis project Ga0209406, IMG submission 184808) | Pelagic marine microbial communities from North Sea - COGITO_mtgs_120426 (SPAdes) (version 2) | ecosystem: Environmental > Aquatic > Marine > Epipelagic ... | reverse complement strand
CGTAACCAGCATCAACAACAGTAAAGGTATTGTCTGAAGCTATACAAACTGTCGATGGAGAATTAATAACGGGGGTTACCAGCTCCGAGGAAACACTAAAGCTTATATAAGTACTAAGAGGACTACAGTCTTCTCCATCAGCAATCACATAAGCATCTCGTCTTACCGTAGTGTTTGAAATTACACCACCTACACTATTAGACAAGGTAGTTGTCGCTAGAGTAGATGAAGTAGCACCTCCTATATTATTCCAAGTAATTTGATTATCCGTAGAAAAGTACCAAGCATAGGTTATAGAAGCTGAAGAACTGTCTCCATCTAAAGTAGCTGCAGTTAAATTTGTAATGTTTGCCGATAAAGACTCCCCATAACATAAAACACCCTGGGTTGAAGTGACTGTTCCGGGTGTACCGATCTTAGGAACACTAATTGTTTGTGTTACCGTAGCTCCACATCCATCTGTTGGCACAGATGTAACACTTAGGTCTGTTTCTGAAGTAACTGAAAGAGTAAATGTTACTTGTCCTGTGGAACTTGACTTAACATAAGGGCCGCCTGGGGCACTCAATGTATAGGTCGTTAAACTGCCTATCTGGGTATCTGAAACAGTAATAGTAAACGACTCACCCGTACAAACCGCATTATCTAATAATCCTGTATTAATCGTTAATACTGGGGCTTCTGTGACAATCAATGTCTGGGTAACTACAGTTGTACTACAACTCGCTGTCTCCCCATAAACGCTTAATACATAATCACCTTTTGGCAAATCTCCTGCATTAAGAACAAAATTGAGTCCCGTTGCTGATAAAGTAGCTACAGACCAAGTATAATCGTAACCAGCATCAACAACAGTAAAGGTATTGTCTGAAGCTATACAAACTGTCGATGGAGAATTAATAACGGGGGTTACCAGCTCCGAGGAAACACTAAAGCTTATATAAGTACTAAGAGGACTACATGACACAGAACCACCTCTAGAAACAGAAGCTTCCCTTTTAAATGAAATATCAGTAACCAAACCACCTAAATTAGCAAGGGTATTAGTAGCTAAACTTGTTGTATTACTCCCAATTGATGTCCAGGTCACTAGGTTATCCGTAGAATAATACCAAGCATAGGTAATTGATGCCGCTGAACTATCACTAGTGGTTGTAGCAACACTTGTTGAACTAATATTCGCGGATATGGTCTCTCCATAACATAAAACACCCTGGGTTGAAGTGACTGTTCCTGGTGATAAAAGCTTAGGAATGAATATTGTCTTTGTAACTGTGTCTGTACATCCTGTTAAAGAAGTTGCAGTGACTGAAATATCTCCTTGAGAAGCTAATTTTAGGGTAAAAGTAACAGCTCCAGTTGAGCTCGTTTTTGTTTCAGAGCCTCCTGCGTAAGAAAGTTTATAAGTTGAATTTGAGCTCTGGGTATCGTTCACCGTAATGGTAAATTCATCTCTCGCACAAAAAGTATCAGAAACTAAACCTGAACTAATTGTTATAATTGGAAGTGGTGCAACTTTAAGCGTTGCAGTTACTAATGTTGAACTGCAGCTTGCTGATGATGCAATTAATCCAAGTGTACTGTCTGTAGATATAGTGCCAGCATCTAATGTATAAGAATCTCCAGTGTGAACTAGGGTAGTACCTAAATACCAACGATGTGTAATTCCTGAAATTGTACTCGTCGTAAAATTATAACTTTGGTCACTACAAACGTTATAATCAGTAGTATTAGATGTTATAATGGGATCAATAACACTTGAAACTGTAAAAGAAAGCTCAGTATAGGTTATATTAACTGAACACGTAACATCATCTTTAGTAGCATAAGCTACCCTTCTAATTGTAGTACTCTCAAAAACAGGAAAACCTGACAATACACTAGAAGTTAAGTTTGTGCTTGTTGATGCCCCAGTAAAATTTGCCCAATCATCACTTGTAGTTTTAAATTGCCACTGATATGTTATGGAAGCAGACGAACTACCTGGATCTATAGTCGCTGAGGAAGTTGATAGAGATGAACCGTCTCCTATAATATCTGCATTAATATATCCGCCATAGCAAAGAGTGGAGCTTGCTGTCGTTGAGATTACTCCTGAACTTAATAATAGCGGTACATAGATTGTAATTGATGAAGTATCTGTCCCAGTGGCATTGGAGGCAACAACCGTTAGAACTGTTTCGGATGTGAGACCAGTTACAGTAAAGCTGATTAAACCAGAAGTACTGGATGAAACAACCTGAGTAGTTCCATAGCTTAATGTATAAGTGGTTAAATCGGATTGGGTGTCTGAAACAGTTAGTGTAAATGATGTGCTTTGACAAACAGTATCATTATCTAAACTATTTGATAATGTTATATCAGGATTTGTCTGACCATAAATTAAAGTAGGTAAGAGAAAAATTGATACCAGCAATAGGTATTGTAAAAAGACTGATCTTTTCTTTTTCAAAAGTTATATATAGTAAGTATAACAAATTTAACCATTATTTATTGTTTAAAATAATGTTCGAATTTATAATTTAAATAAAAAAATAAATAAAATTAACTCTAGATCAAATAAACCCCTTCTCTTTCATCCAATCGTCATTGTAAATTTTTCCGATATAACGACTCCCTGAATCATGAAGCAGCACCACTACCACATCCTCCTTGGCGAAGTATTTTTTGAGTTGCAACAAACCTTTGATTGCTGCGCCACAGGAATTCCCAGCCAGAATACCTTCTTGTCTTGCAAGCTTTCGGGTATAAACTGCAGCATCCTTATCGGTCACTTTTTCGAAGTGATCAATGATTGAAAAATCTACGTTTTTTGGTAAAATATCTTCCCCAATTCCTTCCGTTGTGTAAGGGTAAATTTCATTGGGATCAAACACCCCTGTTTCATGGTATTTTTTAAAGACGGAACCGTATGTATCTATACCCCAAATCTTAATATTTGGGTTTTTTTCTTTAAGGAATTTTCCTACACCTGAGATTGTACCCCCTGTTCCTACACCTACAACAAAGTGGGTTATCTTTCCATCTGTTTGCTTCCAAATTTCAGGACCCGTACTTTCATAATGTGCTTCAGTATTCGAAGGATTGTCATATTGATTGACATGCCATGAATTAGGAGTTTCTTTTGCTATTCTGGCTGCAGTGCTGTAGTAGGATCGAGGGTCTTCTGCAGAAACATCAGTTGGACATATTACAACCTCTGCGCCCACTGCACGTAACAAATCAAATTTCTCTTTGGATTGCTTGTCTGTTGAAATACAGATTAGTTTATAGCCTTTTACAATTGCCGCTAGAGCCAATCCCATACCTGTATTACCTGAGGTTCCCTCTACAATAGTCCCACCAGGCTTAAGGCGACCATCAGATTCGGCATCCTCAATCATTTTTACTGCCATACGATCCTTGACTGAATTTCCAGGATTAAAACTTTCAACCTTTGCCAAAACCAAAGCTTCTATATCTTCAATAATTGCATTTAGCTTTATAAGAGGAGTATTACCAATGGTCTCCAAAATGTTTTGAGCATATTTCATATTCATAATTTATGTAGCAAAAGTATCCAATAGTCATCAGAAATGTCAAAAAAATTAGAACTATCGGAAGCGCAATACTTTGGAAGGGGAAATTCGAAGAATTATTTTGGAGGGAATCCAAAGTAATAATGAAGAAATAACCAAGAAAAAAAGATTCACGAAAATTATTTGAAATACATCAATGTAAACGGGAGCCTCGCTGACAAAATAGGTAGCAGGATCCAACTGAATCCATCCCCAATAGTGTTGTGAAAAATAAAACCCTAATCCAACTATGTTTCCCCAAAGCAATCCTTTAGACATAATAAGCGTTCCATTATATAAAAATATTTTTTGAACGAAAGTATTGTTTGCACCCAATGCTTTTAATATTCCAATCATACGTGAACGCTCTAAAATTAAAACCAACAAAGCAGTTGCCATGTTTATAATTCCTACTAAAAGCATGACTATTAAAATAATCAAAACGTTAAAATCAAACAAAGAAATCCATTGATAAATACCTGAAAAACGATCTGTAATGGAGCTCGTATTGAGCTCTGAGGGAAGTCGTTCATAGATCCTTTTTGCCGATGGGTCAATCGCTTTAAAATCATTCACAAAAAGCTCATACCCTCCTATTTGATTAGAATCCCATTGATTTAGTCGTTGGATTTGTCGGAGATCACCATAAATTAAATTTTGATCTATCTCAGGAAATCCAGAAAAATAAATTCCAACCACAGTAAAGCGTCTTCTGTTGGGCAAACCTTCTCCTGATTGGTTTTGAAAAAAAGCTTCTACCCTATCCCCAAGAGAAAGTCCTAGACGATCTGCTAAAATTTCTGAAATTAATATCTCACTACTTACATTTTCTTGTAAAAGGTTTGGAAAAGCTCCTTGGGTTAAAAAAGAAGACAAACTTGACCATTCGAAATCATTTGAAACCCCTTTTAACAAAAAACCTTCAAAGTCAGTCTTTGTTTTCAGCATCCCTGCTTTTAGGGCAATACTATGAAAACGCATGAGATTTTTTTCTTTACCAATTTCATCTCTAAGTCCTTGATTGTCATAAAAAGGAAGTAAAGAAACTTGAGACTCATTATTTTCAAATGGTGTAACTAAAATATGTCCATTAAATACACTGGTTTTTTCTTGTATTTCACGCTGTAAACCCTCACTAGTAGCAATTGCAATCAAAATAGCAGCAATTCCGATAGCTACAGCTACCGTTGCAATATTGATTATTCGCGCAGAAACAGTACTTTTATTCTGTTTTTGACGTTGCATTTTTCTTGCAAAAAACAAAGCTACATTCAATGAAAAATCATTTAAACATTATGACCCTCAAAAATACGTTTTTATTTTGGCTTGTATCAGCATGTATGACCTCACTTTCATGTCAATCACAAGTTCTTCCTGGAGCTGAAAACACGAAACAATACATTAAACTTCTGAATGGAAAAAATATTGGTGTTGTGGCGCATCAGGCGAGTTTAATTTCTACATCAGACAAAAACATCCATTTAGTGGACGCACTTTTAAATGAAAAAATTAATGTTGAAAAAGTGTTTGCTCCCGAACATGGTTTTAGAGGCACTGCAGATGCAGGAGAGAAAATTGAAAATCAAATCGACAATACAACAAAGCTTCCAATCATCTCCTTGTATGGAAAAAATAGAAAACCTACAAATGAACAACTCGAAGGAATCGATATAATGGTTTTCGATCTTCAAGATGTAGGAGTTCGTTTTTACACCTATCTTTCAACCTTGCATTATGTAATGGAAGCATGTGCAGAAAACAATATTCCGCTGATCGTTTTAGATCGCCCTAATCCAAATGCGCATTATGTAGACGGTCCTGTTTTAGAAAAAGAACACACAAGTTTTGTAGGAATGCATCCTGTTCCTATTGTATACGGTATGACGATAGGTGAATATGCTCAAATGATCAATGGAGAAAAATGGCTGACCAATGAAATTAATTGTGATTTAACTGTGATTCCTATTCAAAATTACACACATAGTACACCTTATAAACTACCAATACGACCTTCCCCTAATCTTCCTAACGAAAAGTCAATTTCGCTGTATCCGAGTTTATGTTTGTTAGAACCTACCGTAATAAGTGTAGGCAGAGGAACTGCAATTCAATTTCAAATCTATGGGCATCCTGACTTTCCTAAAACTGATTTTTCTTTTACACCCGAATCTAATTTTGGATCTAAAAATCCAAAACACAAAGGGCAAATTTGTTATGGCGAGAACTTGACTCAAGTTAAATCCCCAAATAAGTTAGAGTTAAGATGGTTGTTAAATGCCTATAAACATTTTCCACAAAAAGACTCTTTTTTCTTAAAAGGCTTTGAAAGAATTGTTGGTGTAAGTAGTTTACGAAAACAGATTGAAGAAGGTGAAAATGAAACTGCAATTCGCTCTTCTTGGATGACAAACCTGGAACTTTTTAAAAAAATTAGAAAAAACTATCTAATCTATCCTTAGGGAATATTTAAGTACTTATGGGTCTGAAGGGAAACCTTCCATTTAGGATTACCCAAAACATAGTCAACTAATAACGGCATCACTGTTTCTCTTTTACTCCACTCAGGCTGTAAAAAAAGTTTACACTCTTGCCCGACTTTAGCGGCCTGCTCTTCAGCAAAACGGAAATCATCTTTATTATACACAATCATCTTAAGCTCATCCGCAACAGCATATGCCTCAACAATCGGTAATTTGTTTTTCTTAGGAGAAAGGCAAAACCAGTCCCAACTTCCACTCAAAGAATAAGCCCCAGAAGTTTCTATATGAATTTGCATGTCTTCTTTATGAAGTGCATCTGTTAAAGGATCCATTTTCCACATCAAAGGTTCCCCGCCGGTAACTACAACTGTATCTGAATATTTTTTTGCTTCAGCAACAATCGAATCTATTTGTGTAGGAGGATGTAAATCAGCATTCCAGCTCTCTTTAACATCACACCAATGACAACCTACATCACAACCGCCAATTCGAATAAAATAAGCTGCACTTCCTTTATGATAACCCTCACCCTGAAGGGTATAAAAGGCCTCCATCAATGGTAAAGACAAGCCTTTAGATACTGCCGATATAGATTCTTTTTTTTGCATCGCACAAAGATACCAATTTCCAAATGTACATTCGTAGAGAAATTGTATCTTTAAAAAACAATATAATTATGTCATGCCTAAACCTTTTCATCTAGCAATCCCTGTTGATAACCTAGAGCGCTGTAGCCGTTTTTATAGTGATATTTTAGATTTTGAAGCTGGGCGATCTTCGGATCATTGGATCGATTATAATATGTTTGGTCATCAGTTGGTTTTACACGTTGACCCTAATCATAACTCAAAAAAACATCATAATGAAGTGGATGGAAAGTCCGTACCTGTACCCCACTTTGGTGTGGTTTTAGGATGGGAAGAATTTAATTCTTTTGCCAAGCAGCTCATTCAAAAAGGAGTTGAATTTGTGATTGAACCCTATCTTCGTTTTGAGGGACTTCCTGGCGAACAGATGACCATGTTTTTTTACGATCCTGCAGGAAATGCATTAGAATTTAAAGCATTTAAAAATGATAATCAAATTTTCGCAACCTAGAACATGAAAAAATCGCTTGCTTTTTTTGATCGTACTTTTGAAGTTATATTTTCTGATAATAATCAGAAAAAGATTGAGCGCGCTACCTTGTGGTTATCAATTGTTGGTTTTATCACCCACCTAATTTTAATTTATGCCAAAAAATTTGGTTGGTTTCATACCCTTTTTGAAGCCAGCTTATTGGATGATCCCATATCAGCTATTTACACTCCATTCTCTATCATTCTAATCTATGAAATCTATCTACTAATCGTTTACTTACCCCGTTCTTTTACAACAGCAGTTTCCAAACAGTTTGAAATTATTTCTCTCATTTTAATTCGAAGAATCTTTGGTGATATTCCAAAAATTGAATTGGATGTGAATTGGCTTGAAAATTCCGCCAACAAGCAGCTTATTTTTGATTTGTTCGGGGTTTTAATTATCTATTTCTTAATATATCTTTTCAATAAACACCGCGACAAAATTTCAAAGAAGGAATTAAGTGACCGTCTGAAACGATTTGTGAGCTCTAAAAAAGCAGTGAGTTTAGTGCTCTTGCCTGTTTTAATTTTTACTTCAATCTATAGCATTGCTTTTTGGATCTCTAGTTTATTTTCAATTTCGATTGTAGGGGCTGAACTTCCTGATATTAACGCTGTATTTTATAATGAATTTTTTACCATTCTAATCCTAGCTGATGTTTTTATCTTACTCCTGTCATTCCAATATACAGAGCGATACAGTCAGTTAATTAGAAATACAGGTTTTGTGATTTGCACGATTTTAATTCGCCTTTCATTTGCTACCTCTGGTCTAACAAACATTTTATTAATCATTTCAAGTGTAGTTTTTGGGCTTTTGATTTTAAGAATCTATCAAAAAATGGAGGCCAACATTTAACCAGCATTGTACTTTAAAACAATTAACTTCTCCACTCCCTAGCCAAAAGGGTGTTTTGCAAAAGCATGGCAATGGTCATGGGACCTACTCCACCAGGAACAGGAGTAATAAAACTTGCTTTAGGAGCTACCTGGTCATAAGCTACATCACCTTTAATCACGTACCCCTTTGGATGTGACGCATCAGCAACACGCGTAATCCCTACATCTATAATAGTAACACCTTCTTTTACCATATCGGCGGTTAAGTATTCGGGTATTCCCAATGCCATCACTATAATATCTGCTTGTCTGGTGAGTTCTGCCAAATTTTTAGTTCTACTGTGTGCAACTGTTACTGTAGCATCACCCGCTGGTCCTTTTTGACTCATCAAAATACTGATGGGACGCCCTACAATATGACTTCGCCCCACCACCACACAGTGCTTACCAGAGGTAGGCACTTTATAACGTTCTAACAGCTGCATAATCCCAAAAGGAGTTGCTGGAATAAAGGCATCTAAATCCAATGCCATCCGTCCAAAATTAGCAGGATGAAATCCATCCACATCTTTCTTAGGGTCTATAGCTAGCAATACACGCTCCTCATTAATATGCTTGGGTAAAGGTAATTGAACAATAAAACCATCTAAGGTTTTATCTTCATTGAGCTTTACTATTTCTTTTATAAGTGATTCCTCTGTAATGTCTTCTTCTAAACGAATCAAAGTAGATTCAAAACCTATTTGCTCACAAGAACGAACTTTACTCCCTACATAGGTTAAACTAGCACCATCATTTCCAACCAGTACCGCTGCCAAATGAGGAACACGCTCCCCTCGCTCTTTCATGGAAGTGACTTTAAGTTTAATTTCTTCCTTAATCTCTTGGGAAGTCTTTTTCCCGTCTAGTAGTATCATATTGCTATTTTAAACCTTGTAATTGCTGCATCATTTGTCGGCCTTTTCCGCCTTGCATCATTTTCATCATTTTCCCCATTTGCTCAAACTGTTTAATCAACTGATTTACTTCCTCAACTGACTTTCCAGCACCTTTGGCAATTCTAATTTTTCTACTGTGATTCATCAATTCTGGCTGTGCTCGTTCCTTAGGTGTCATAGAACCAATAATAACTTCGATTCCTGCAAAGGCATTGTCATCCACATCAACGTCTTTCATCATTTTTCCAACTCCTGGGATCATTCCCATCAAATCTTTCATATTTCCCATCTTCTTTACTTGTTGAATTTGAGAAAGAAAATCATCATAACCAAATTGATTTTTGGCAATTTTCTTATTTATTCTTCTTGCTTGTTCCTCGTCAAATTGTTCTTGAGCTCTCTCAACTAATGAAACAACGTCCCCCATTCCCAAGATACGGTCTGCCATACGTTCTGGATAAAAAACGTCAATAGCCTCCATTTTTTCACCTGTACCAATAAACTTTATGGGTTTGTTTACAACGGATTTTATAGTTAATGCAGCTCCACCTCGGGTGTCTCCATCCAATTTCGTTAAGATAACGCCATCAAAATTAAGCAAATCATTAAAAGCTTTTGCTGTATTTACTGCATCTTGACCTGTCATTGCATCCACAACAAATAAAGTCTCTGAGGGCTTTACAGCAGAATGAATGGCCTTGATTTCTTTCATTAAAACCTCATCAATAGCCAAACGACCAGCCGTATCAATAAGAACGACATCGTGATTATCCTTTTTGGCAATTTCCAAAGCTGCCAAAGCAATTTTTACAGGATCTTTTTCTTCTCTATCTTCATAAATTGCAACACCAACTTGTTCAGCAACTACACCCAACTGATCTATAGCAGCCGGACGATATACATCACAAGCGACCAATAAGGGTTTTTTAGAATGTTTCTTAGAGAGATGTAATGCTAATTTTCCAGTAAATGTCGTCTTACCAGAACCCTGTAATCCAGACATTAATATAATTGCTGGTTTTTCCTCTAAATTTAACTCAACCGCCTCAGAACCCATTAACTCGGTGAGCTCGTCTTTTACGATTTTCACTAATAATTGACTTGGCTGAAGGCTTGTTAAAACTTTTTGACCTAAGGCTTTTTCTTTAACACGAACGGTAAACTCTTTCGCAATTTTAAAATTAACATCAGCATCCAACAAAGCTCTCCTCACTTCCTTGAGTGTTTCAGCTACATTGATCTCTGTTATTTTTCCATGTCCTTTAAGGACTTGAAACGCTTTATCTAATTTATCACTAAGATTATCGAACATTTTTTTGAAAATATTAGGTGTTAAAGCAAAAATAAGAAATGCTTTCAGAATAAAAGCTACTCTTTATGAGGGATTGAAAACATTCTTTCCATAACGATGGCATGAGGAAAAGTAATCGCTGCTAAAAATGAGAAAAATAACTGCAAATATTGATCAGAGGGAATGTTTAAAAAAAAATAAGCTCCAAATAAACCCAATAAAGCAATTATCCAATAAATGAAAGCCGATTTTAAATATTTAAAAAAAGTCTTTTTGTCAAAAGTGTCATATATATAGTTGACCTGAGAACGCAAAGATGGGAAACTATGCCAGACTACAAAATACATTCCAAAGCCAAACAATAATGTTCCCCTAAAAAATAATAATGCCAAAAGACCCAATAGAAAAGTTTCTTTAATAATCGTACTCTTAGAATCAAGCCGAATAAAAAACTGAATGAATACGGCAATTGAAATAACGATCAAACTTATCAAGAAAATTAAAAAAGGAGGGCGTAAGGAGGTGATTTGAAAAATAATTTCAGTAGTATCTTCATAATGAAAAGTAAATAACATCAAAAAAATAAAAGCTCCATAAGTAAAATAATATAGAGAATCCCATTTATTAAATTTCAAACGTTCTTCCCAATGCTGTTCACCAAAATGATAACAACTTACTACCACAAACGACAAGAGAGCAATACCAGGAATAAAATAAAAAATAACTATTCCCAAAAAAACAATAGTAATGTAAAGAGCTAAATAATTAAAAGAATTCTTTGATTTGGTTTTGACTCTGCTTTTTGCTATAATTTTTAAATCATTTGCGCCATGAAGAATGCCAAATGATAAAATCCCAATACCTGCAATTAGATTTTGATTGATTTCAGATCCAAATAACGAAAAAATGACCCCAAAAAGAGTGATTAAATGCGATATCCCAAAAAATTTTCTTTTTGTAAATGAGCTAGTTAGCGATTTTTGTTTAAAATTTCTCATTAATTATAGTGAGTAAGTTTAATTTTTTTTAAATTTATCTAAACAAAAACAATTAATTGATTTAATTATGGAAAAAATTCTAAGTTTAATGACTGTGGTTCCAGCAATGGCCACTGACGACTACGTTGGATTCACGTTCTTCGTAGGATGTATGGCGATGATGGCAGCATCAGCGTTCTTTTTTCTCTCAATGAGCTCTTTTGACAACAAATGGAGAACTTCTATTTTGGTGTCTGGTTTAATTACGTTCATTGCAGCAGTTCACTACTGGTACATGCGTGATTATTGGGCAACTAATATGACCTCTCCTACTTTCTTTAGATATGTAGACTGGGTATTGACTGTTCCATTAATGTGTGTAGAGTTCTATTTAATTTTGAAAGCTGCTGGTGCAACAAAACAATTGATGTGGAAAATGATTTTCGCTTCAATCGTTATGTTAGTTACTGGTTACTTTGGTGAAGCAGTTTACACAACAGGATCAGGTCCTGCTGTTTGGGGACTTATTTCAGGTCTTGCTTACTTCTGGATTGTTTATGAAATCTGGATGGGAAGTGCTTCTAAGCTAGCTGCCTCTGCAGGTGGAGCTGTTCAATCGGCTCATAAAACACTTTGTTGGTTCGTTCTTGTAGGATGGGCAATATATCCAATTGGATACATGGCTGGTACTGAAGGATGGTACAGTGGAATCTTTGGTGGTCTTCCAATGGATGTTATTTATAACGTTGGGGATGCGATCAACAAAATTGGATTTGGTTTAGTTGTATATAACTTAGCTGTTAATTCAAAATAATCCTTCGCAGGATAAAATTGTTATGAAAAAGATTAAAAATCGCTCTTCGGAGCGATTTTTTTTTACATTCTATTTGGAACGTTAATTCCTAATAAGCCACAACCGTTGTAAATCACTTCAGCAACTTTTTGTGAAAGAGCTATCCTAAAATTTTTCTGAACAAGATTATCACTTCCTAAAACAGAAACATTCTGATAGAAAGTATTATAGCTTTTTACTAAATCATAAATATAATTTGCAATCAAAGCTGGACTATATTGAGCCCCAGCTAACGTTACAACCTCTGGATAATTTCCTAATTGCTTAATCACTTCACGTTCTTTCTGATCAAGTAGAGATAGCGTATCGAAGTTTCCAATATTTTGAAAATCTGCCCGCTGAATAAGGGTTTTGATACGTGCATGTGTATATTGTATAAAAGGACCTGTGTTTCCATTGAAATCAATAGAAGCTTCTGGGTCAAAGAGAATTCGTTTTTTTGGATCTACTTTTAAAATATAATATTTTAATGCACCTAAAGCTATTGTTTCAAAAAGGGAATCTTTCTCCATATCATCTAAGGAATCTAATTTCCCAACAGCTTCTGAAATAGTTCTTGCTTGTTCCACCATATCCTTGATTAAATCATCTGCATCTACAACCGTCCCTTCCCTACTCTTCATCTTACCACTAGGCAAATCAACCATTCCATAGCTCAAATGATATAATGAATTAGCCCAGTCAAAACCTAATTTTTTTAGAATTAAAAACAATACTTTAAAATGATAGTCTTGTTCATTTCCTACAGTGTAAACCATCCCTTTGAGAGCAGGGACATCTTCCAACCGTTTTTGTGCTGTACCTAAATCTTGTGTCATATAGACAGAAGTACCATCGGCTCGTAACAGAAGTTTTTCATCTAGACCTTCTTCTGTTAAATCTACCCACACAGAACCATCTTCTTTTTTATAAAAAATCTGATTTGACAATCCCTTTTCAATAATGTCTTTTCCCAATAAATAAGTATCACTTTCATAATAGTAGGAATCAAATGACACTCCCAGATTCTTATAGGATACTTCAAAACCTTTGTAGACCCACTGATTCATAGTTTCCCATAAATCTACGACTGTTGTGTCATTGGCTTCCCATTTTCGCAACATCTCCTGAGCCTCCAAAAGTAAAGGGGCGTTTAATTTTGCCTCCTCATCTGACTGGCCATCTGCAACAAGGGATGCAACCTCTTTCTTATATTCTTTATCAAACTTTACATAGTATTTTCCAACGAGCTGATCACCCTTCAACCCTGAGCTTTCTGGTGTTTCTTGATTACCAAACTTCTCCCAAGCAACCATGGACTTACAGATATGTATTCCACGATCATTAATGATTTGTGTTTTAATCACTCTTTTCCCATTAGCTTCTAAAATTTTAGCAACAGAATAACCCAAAACATTATTACGTATGTGACCTAAATGAAGTGGCTTATTGGTATTAGGAGAGGAAAACTCAACCATAACCGTTGGTGAAGAATCCGTTACGGAGGTATGACCGTATTCAGAAATCTTATATAATTCAGAAAATTGATTAATATAAAATAGGTCTGAAAGAACAAGATTCAAAAACCCTTTAACAACATTAAATCCTTCAACTATTGAAAGATTGGAAACTAAATAATTTCCGATCTCCTCTGCTACTATTTCTGGTCGTGCTTTGACTTGACGCAATAAAGGAAAAACCACCAAGGTGAGGTCTCCCAAAAATTCCTTTCTAGTACTTTGAAATTCAAAATCTGATATCGTCACTTGATGAGTTTCCTCAAAATAACGACTCAACGATGGAGTAAAATGTTTGCTATAGTTAATGCTCATAGTGATATTTGACGGCAAAGATAAATATTATGATTGATTATGCATTCCTTTGTCATTGCCTTATCTTTACCCTGATGCTATTAAACATATCCTATAATGATTCTGCTATAAAACGTCGAATTGAAGAAGCCGTTGGAAGTCCTTTTTCTCTTCAAAAACGTTGGAAAATGAAAGGAATAGGTTCTCAAAAGCTTAATATTACCAGTTGCTCTATTGACATTCATAACCTATTGATCTTGGATCAAAATATTAATTCGTGCAATATTGAGCTTCGCCCTAAAGGAATTATAGTGAGATTTAGAAGTCTTTTGGAAACCTATGGACTAATCATCCCTTATTATAAATTAAAACTTTACAAAGGAAAAGCAGAAGAATACTCTATTTATATTGATAAATATCATTTGAAAGTTCTTGCGGATAGTAAAAACATTCATTCCTTTTTTAAAAAAGTAGCTAATCAAAAATCACTCAACTTACCACCTTCTATAGAAGATATTTAAAGGTTTCTTTGCGTATGGCCTGTATAAATTTGTCGTGGTCTTCCAATGGGTTCATTGTTTTTTCGCATTTCCATCCACTGAGCAATCCAACCTGGTAACCTTCCGAGAGCAAACATCACTGTAAACATTTCAGTAGGAATACCTAGGGCTCGATAAATAATTCCTGAATAAAAGTCTACATTAGGATATAGTTTACGATCTATAAAATATGGGTCTCTCAATGCCTCTTGCTCTAATCCTTTTGCGATGTCTAATATAGGGTCATTGATTCCCATTTCAGCTAATACTTCGTCAGCTGCTTTCTTAATAATTCTAGCTCTTGGATCAAAGTTCTTATAGACTCTATGCCCAAATCCCATCAAGCGGAAAGGATCATTTTTATCCTTCGCCTTTGCCATATATTTCTTAGTGTCACCACCGTCTTTTTGAATTGCCTCTAACATTTCAATTACAGCTTGGTTTGCACCTCCATGCAATGGTCCCCAAAGTGCTGAAATTCCGGCAGAGACAGATGCAAATAATCCTGCGTGAGAAGAACCTACAATTCGTACTGTAGAAGTAGAACAATTTTGCTCATGATCTGCATGTAAAATCAATAACTTATTTAGTGCACTAACCACAACTGGACTAGGGACATATTCTTCGTTAGGTCTTTTAAACATCATATGTGCAACGTTCTCAACATAAGATAAAGAAAGATTAGCATAATTCAAGGGCAATCCTTTTATCTTCCTATGTGTCCAAGAAGCAAGAATAGGAAATTTAGCCATCAACATGATGATAGCCTCTCGCATATCTGCCTCAGAATCAACATCAACAGATGATGGATTAAAAGCAATTAAAGCAGAGGTCAATGAAGAAAGCACTCCCATAGGGTGCGCTGACTTTGGAAAACTTTTTAAGATCATTTTTAAATCTTCGTCTACCAAAGAGTCATTTTTAATCTCTTGATTGAATAAATCCTGTTCCTCTTTTGTTGGCAGTTCTCCAAAAATTAACAAGAACGCAACATCAATAAAACTTGATTTTTCACAAAGATCTTCAATAGAATAACCTCTATATCTTAACACTCCCTCTTCTCCATCCAGAAAAGTCACGCCACTTTTACAGGATCCGGTATTTTTATATCCTGGATCATAAGTAATCAAACCAGTTGCTGCACGAAGTGTTTTAATATCAATACCTTTTTCATTTTCAGTTCCTTCAACAAGAGGAAATTCAAAAGTTTGATCGTTGTAGCTAAGTTTTACTGAATCACTCATATCCTTTAGAATTAATAATTATAATATAAAAAGTGAATCAAAATGAAACACTTGTAAAGTCAAATTTCTAATGTTTAAATGCTTTTTTTCCGGGAAAATAAGCCAAAGCATCTAGTTCTTCCTCAATTCGTAATAACTGGTTGTATTTGGCCATACGATCACTTCTTGAGGCAGAGCCTGTTTTAATCTGTCCTGTATTTAATGCTACTGCAAGGTCAGCAATAGTGTTGTCTTCGGTTTCACCAGAACGGTGAGACATCACCGAAGTATATCCTGCACGATGTGCCATATCTACTGCTGCAATTGTTTCTGAAAGAGTACCTATTTGATTTACTTTAATCAAAATAGAATTGGCAATTCCTTTTTCAATTCCTTTACTTAGTCTTTCTACATTGGTTACAAACAGATCATCTCCAACTAACTGAACACGATCTCCAGCTTTTTCTGTTAATGATTTCCAGCCATCCCAATCATTTTCATCCATTCCATCTTCAATAGATACAATTGGGTATTTTGAGGCTAATTCAGCTAAATAGGAAGCTTGCTCTTCTGAAGATCTTTTTACTCCTTTATCCCCCTCAAATAAGGTGTAATCATAAACACCATCCTTATAAAATTCTGCTGCAGCACAATCTAAGGCAATCATTACCTCTTCTCCTGCTTTGTATCCAGCATTACCAATGGCTTTAATAATAGTATCTAATGCATCTTCCGTTCCGTCTAAAACAGGCGCAAAACCACCCTCGTCACCAACAGCAGTACTTAAACCACGATCGTGAAGTACTTTTTTTAAATGATGAAAAATTTCAGTTCCAATTTGAAGCGCATGAGTAAAAGATTTTGCCCCAGAAGGCATTACCATAAATTCTTGAAAAGCAATGGGTGCATCTGAATGTGATCCTCCATTTATAATATTCATCATGGGTACAGGAAGTGTTTTAGCGCTTACTCCACCTATATATCTATATAATGGGAGACCAAGCTCATTTGCAGCAGCTTTGGCAACAGCAAGAGAAACACCTAGAATAGCATTGGCTCCAAGCTTTGATTTGTTTTTTGTTCCATCTAAATCAATCATAAGTTGATCTAAATGTTCTTGATCAAAAACAGAACTACCAACAATTTCTTGAGCAATAATTGTATTAACGTTATTAACTGCATTTCCAACAGCTTTGCCCATATATGCCGTGCCACCATCTCGCAATTCGACTGCCTCATGCTCTCCCGTAGAGGCTCCAGATGGTACTGCAGCTCTTCCTAAGATTCCATTTTCAGTAATTACATCTACTTCTACTGTTGGATTTCCTCGAGAGTCAAAAATTTGTCTTGCGTGTACATTAATAATTATACTCATTGTTGTTTAAATTAGTTTGGATTCAAAAAAGTTATTGTTTTGCGATGTTTTCTTTAAAAACATCAAATAAATATGTCGCGTCGTTAGGGCCTGGACCTGCCTCTGGATGATATTGTACTGAAAAACAATTTTTGGTTTTCATTCTCAACCCAGCCAAGGTTTGATCATTGAGGTGTACGTGAGTCACTTCGATATCATCATGCTTTTGAGCAGCTTCAAAATCAACAGCAAATCCATGATTTTGAGAGGTGATTTCACCTTTACCGGTCAATAAATTCTTAACGGGGTGGTTAATTCCTCTATGTCCATTAAACATCTTAAAGGTTGGAATACCATTTGCTAGTGCAATTACTTGATGTCCTAAACATATCCCAAATAATGGTTTATTTTTTTCTATTATTTTTCTAGCAACTTCTTGAGCACTCTTTAAAGGTAGTGGATCTCCAGGTCCATTAGAAATAAAATAACCATCTGGATTAAAAGCCTCCATAGTTTCAAAAGAGGTATTGTAAGGAAAAACTTTCACGAACATTCCTCTATCGGCCATGTTGTGTAGAATATTTGTTTTAATACCCAGGTCTAAGGCAGCAATTTTAATTTCAGCAGTAGGATCACCGAAGGTGTAAGCCTCTTTAGTTGAAACTTTAGATGCGAGTTCTAAGCCTTCCATAGCAGGAGCATTTGAAAGTTCTTTCAAAAGACGTTCTTTTTGATCTACCTCGGTTGAAATAACTGCATTCATAGCACCATTTTCACGAATGTAATTTACTAAGGCGCGGGTATCTACATCAGCAACTGTAACGAGATTGTTTTTTTCAAGATAATTGTAAAGAGAATCATCTCCTCCGGGTCTAGAAAAAGAAAAACTAAAATCTTTACATATTAATCCTGCGATAGAAATATGATTTGATTGTGCTTCTTCTGTTAAAACACCATAATTCCCTATATGAACATTTGTAGTTACCATCAATTGGCCAAAATAAGAGGGATCAGTAAAAATCTCCTGATACCCTGTCATTCCTGTATTAAAACAAATTTCTCCAAATGCACTTCCCTCTATTCCGATTGATTTTCCAAAGAATTGGGTTCCATCAGCAAGGAGAACAAAAGCTTTTTTTCTAGATCTGTATTTCATGATTTTGGTTACAAAATAAATCAAAAAAAAGGATAAACTAAAACGTTTATCCTTTTTTATATTATAAGAATTTGAAAGTTGAATATAGCTTACTTCGCATCTTCAGTACCTTCTTCAGTTTTAGTTTCTTTCTCAGAAGCTTCTTCAGTCTTTGTTTCTGTGACTACATCTGTAGCTTCTACTTCAACAACATCTTCTACAACTTTAGTTACTTCTTCAGTTTTAGCCTTGGTTTTTCCACCACGACGACGAGTTTTCTTTTTCTCTTTTTCGTCAGCTCTGTATACTTCATTAAAATCTACAAGCTCAATCATTGCCATATTTGCGTTATCCCCTAAACGATTACCTAACTTGATGATACGTGTGTATCCTCCAGGTCGGTCCCCTACTTTAGCAGCAACGTCTCTAAACAATTCAGAAACTGCATTCTTATCACGTAAAGCACTAAATGCTAGTCTTCTATTGTGAGTCGTATCTGATTTAGCTTTGGTGATTATCGGCTCAACAAATTGCTTCAACGCCTTCGCCTTTGTAAGCGTAGTGTTAATACGTTTGTGTTCAATTAAGGAACATGACATATTGGAGAGCATTGATTTTCTGTGAGCGGTTTTACGCCCTAAATGCATTACTTTTTTTCCGTGTCTCATTTTTTTTCTTTAAAAATGTGAATTAATCTTTATCGAGTTTGTACTTGGCCAAGTCCATTCCAAAAGAAAGACCTTTCAATACTACCAACTCTTCTAACTCGGTTAATGACTTCTTACCGAAATTTCTAAATTTCATCAAGTCATTTTTATTATAGGATACTAAATCTCCTAACGTATCAACTTCTGCTGCTTTTAAACAGTTTAGTGCACGAACAGATAAATCCATGTCTACTAATTTTGTTTTTAACAATTGACGCATGTGAAGTGATTCTTCATCATATGTTTCTGTCTGAGCGATTTCATCAGCCTCAAGGGTGATGCGTTCATCAGAGAACAATAAGAAGTGATGAATCAAAGTTTTTGCAGCTTCAGTAAGTGCATCCTTAGGATGAATTGAACCGTCTGTGATGATTTCAAAAACTAATTTTTCATAATCCGTTTTTTGTTCAACACGAAAGTTTTCAATGCTATATTTTACATTCTTAATAGGTGTAAAGATAGAATCGATTGCAATCACCCCCAATTCAGCATTTGCCTTTTTATTTTCTTCTGCAGGAACATAACCACGACCTTTTTCAACAGCAATCTCCATGTTCAATTGAACACTTTTTTCAAGATGACAAATGACAAGGTCTGGGTTTAAAACTTGGAATCCAGAAATAAATTTCTGTAAATCGGCTGCTTTAAGTTGCTCTTGACCACCTATAGTCACGGTAACTTTTTCTTCTTCAGTATCTTCAATCTGACGTTTAAAACGAACTTGTTTTAAATTAAGAATGATTTCTGTAACGTCTTCAACAACTCCTGGAATAGTAGAAAACTCATGTTCTACATTTTCTAATTTAACTGAAGTTATTGCAAAACCCTCTAGTGAAGATAATAACACACGTCTAAGCGCATTTCCAACAGTCAATCCATATCCGGGCTCGAGTGGGCGAAATTCAAATTTGCCTTCGAATTCAGATGAATCGATCATTATTACTTTATCTGGTTTTTGAAAATTCAATATTGCCATAATATGTTTCCGTTTGCTTATTTAGAATATAATTCTACTATTAACTGCTCTTTGATATTCTCCGGTATTTGGAGACGTTCAGGAATACTAACAAAAGTCCCCTGAAGTTGTTCTTTATTCCAGCTTAACCATTCATAAGCGGATGCATCTTTTCCTTTAGCTTCAATAATTACATTGAGTGATTTCGATTTTTCGCGAACTCCAACAACATCACCAACTTTAACTTGATAAGAAGGGATATTCAAAATAGAACCATTTATAGTAATGTGTCTGTGAGATACTAACTGACGTGCACCACTTCTTGTAGGAGAAAGTCCTAAGCGATACACAACATTATCTAAACGTGATTCACATAATTGAAGTAAAACTTCCCCAGTAACTCCTTTGTTACGAGAAGCTTTTTCAAAAAGGTTACGGAATTGTCTTTCTAAAATACCATAGGTAAATTTAGCTTTCTGCTTTTCCATGAGCTGGACAGCATATTCCGATTTTTTACCCCTACGTCTTGCGTTTCCATGTTGCCCTGGAGGGTAATTTCTTTTTTCGAATGATTTGTCATCACCGAAAATAGGCTCGCCAAATTTTCGAGCAATCTTTGTTTTTGGACCAGTATATCTTGCCATTTTATGGGTTTTTTAGTTGAATTGATCGCTATGAATTAAGGTCATTTCCTTCGATAGCTTCTGATCAATGCGTGATATTAATTAATTATACTCTTCTTCTTTTTGGAGGTCTACATCCATTGTGAGGTAGTGGAGTAATGTCAACAATTTCCATTACTTCAATTCCTGCATTATGCAAAGAACGAATTGCAGACTCTCGTCCGTTACCTGGTCCTTTAACAAATACTTTCACTTTTCGTAATCCAGCTTCTTGTGCCACTTTAGCACAATCTTCGGCTGCCGTTTGAGCAGCATAAGGGGTGTTCTTTTTAGAACCTCTAAAGCCCATTTTCCCGGCCGATGACCATGAGATAACTTCTCCCTTAGTATTGGTCAGTGAAATGATGATGTTATTGAATGAAGCTGTTACATGTGCTTCACCAATAGACTCAACAATTACTTTTCTTTTCTTACTTGCTGTTTTAGCCATAATTACAAACTATTATTTAGTTGCTTTCTTTTTGTTTGCTACTGTCTTACGTTTTCCTTTACGGGTACGAGAGTTATTTTTTGTACGCTGCCCTCTTAAGGGAAGTCCTGCTCTGTGGCGAATTCCTCTATAACAACCTATGTCCATCAAACGTTTTATGTTTAATTGGACCTCTGAACGTAATTCACCTTCAATTTTGAAGGACCCAACCACTTCACGGATACGTCCTGTTTCATCATCACTCCATTCAGAAACTTTCTTGTTCTCATCTACCTTGGCAGTTTCCAAAATAGATTGTGCACGACTTTTTCCGATACCGAAAATGTATGTTAGGGCAATGACGCCTCTTTTTTGCTTGGGAATGTCTACTCCTGATATTCTAGCCATAATTAACCTTGTCTTTGTTTGAATCTAGGATTTTTTTTATTGATAACGTAAAGACGTCCATTACGTCTTACGATCTGGCAGTCTGCACTGCGCTTTTTTATAGATGCTCTTACTTTCATATCTCTTTACTTTAAAATCTAAAGGTGATCCTCGCTTTACTTAAATCGTAAGGACTCATTTCTAATTTAACTTTATCACCAGGTAATAGTTTGATGTAATGCAAACGCATTTTACCTGATATGTGGGCCGTAACAACATGTCCATTTTCTAACTCAACACGAAACATTGCATTTGATAATGCTTCGATAATGGTACCCTCTTGCTCTATTGCTGCTTGTTTAGCCATATATTAATTTGCGCTTCTGCGTGTTTTTCCTGTCTTCATTAAACCATCATAATGTCTGTTTAATAAATAGGAGTTTACTTGTTGGATTGTATCGATTGCAACTCCAACCATAATTAACAGTGAAGTACCTCCGTAAAATAATGCCCAGCCTTGTTGAATCCCGATCAGTTTAACTACTACTGCTGGGAAAACTGCAATTCCAGCTAGGAATAACGAACCAGGAAATGTAATGTGTGACATTACAGTGTCTAAATATTCTGAAGTCTCATTTCCAGGACGGATCCCAGGTACAAAACCACCACTTCTTTTTAAATCGTCTGACATCTTATTGGTAGGAACGGTAATAGCGGTATAGAAATAGGTGAATACAATAATCAATAATGCAAACACTAAGTTGTACCAAAGACCAAAAATATCTGTGAAATTCGTTAATAGCCACTGTCCTACATCTGAGTCTCCCATAGCACCACCTATGGTTGCTGGAGCAAACATAATTGCTTGTGCAAAAATAATTGGCATTACTCCCGAAGCATTAAGCTTTAATGGAATATATTGTCGAGATCCGTAAACAGAACGGTCAGAAGTTGCACCACCTGCAGCACGACGTGCATATTGTACGGGTATTCTTCGTACAGCTAGGGTGAGTAAAATTGAAAGTAATATAATTACTATCCACAATACTAACTCAATTAAGATAAGCATCAATCCGCCGTTATTTTCAGAAACTCTAGAAACAAATTCTTGCGTGAATGATAAAGGAAGGGTAGCAATAATACCAACCATAATAAGAAGTGAGATTCCATTTCCAATTCCTTTGTCAGTAATTTTCTCTCCTAACCACATTGCGAAAATCGTTCCGGTGACCAAAATAATGACAGAAGAAATAATAAATAAAGGTCCTTTCCCTAATATAAAAGCACTCTCTGGAACACCTAACGCACTCAATCCATAAAGATAAGCGGGTGCTTGAACAATACAGATTAGAATGGTAAGCCACCTAGTAATTTGATTTATTTTTTTACGCCCACTTTCTCCTTCTTTTTGAAGTTTCTGAAGATAAGGAACGGCAATTCCCATCAACTGTACAACAATAGACGCAGAAATGTAAGGCATAATTCCGAGTGCAAATACAGATGCATTTGCAAAAGCACCACCTGTAAAAGCATTTAAAATACCTAAAAGACCCCCTCCATCAGTACGGCTACTTAAAGCTGCCAACTGAACAGGGTCAATCCCTGGCAAAACAACTTGAGCACCAAGACGATAGACCAACAACATTCCTAAAGTAAGGACTACACGATCGCGTAGTTCTTCAATTTTGTATATGTTATAAAGGGTTTCTAATACTTTTCTCATTAGGGGTAATAATTAAACGGTTACAGCTTCGCCACCAGCGGCTTCAATTGCGGCTTTTGCTGAAGCTGAAAATTTGTTTGCGCTTATTTTAACAGCGCCCTCTAGTTTTCCTCTTCCTAAAATTTTAACTAAATCGTTCTTGTGAGCCAGTCCTAATTCAACTAGTAAATCGATAGTCAATTCTTTACTAACTTTTTTATCAGCTAATAATTGTTGAATAGTATCAATATTAATCCCACGGTATTCTTTACGATTAATGTTTTTAAAACCAAATTTAGGAACACGACGTTGTAAAGGCATTTGACCTCCTTCAAAACCAATTTTTCTAGAGTATCCAGATCGTGATTTGGCTCCTTTATGACCACGTGCGGCAGTTCCACCTTTTCCGGAAGCTTGACCTCTTCCAAGGCGTTTTCCAGCGGTTTTTGTTGATCCTGATGCAGGGGTTAGATTTTCTAAACTCATGATGGGTTATTTATGCTTCGGTAACAATTACCAAATGTTGAACTTTAGCGATCATTCCCAAAATACTTGGGGTTGACTCATGTATAACTTCTTTACCAATACCTCTTAGGCCTAAGGCTTCTAGAGTACGCTTTTGAACTTGTATGCGCTTGATACTACTTTTTACTTGTTTAACTTTTATCTGTGCCATGCTAAATTCGCTTATCCGTTAAATACTTTATCTAATGAAATTCCTCTTTGCTCAGCAATACGTTGTGGATTACGCAATTGTAATAAAGCATCAAATGTTGCTTTTACCACATTGTGAGGGTTTGAAGAACCTTGTGATTTTGAAAGTACATTATGAACTCCCACGGCTTCCAATACCGCACGTACGGCTCCACCTGCAATAACTCCAGTACCTTCAGAGGCTGGCTTTAAAAAAACACGTGCACCTCCATACTTCCCTTTTTGTTCATGGGGAAGTGTTCCCTTATTAATTGGAATACGAACTAAGTTTTTCTTAGCATCTTCAACCGCTTTGGCAATAGCCTCAGAAACTTCTTTCGATTTTCCTAAGCCTTGACCTACTACTCCATTCTCGTCACCGACAACAACAATAGCTGAAAAACCAAAAGCACGACCTCCCTTAGTAACTTTAGTAACCCGTTGTACTCCAACTAGGCGGTCTTTTAAGTCTAAGCCAGCAGGCTTAACTAATTCTACGTTTTTATAATCTTGATACATATTCTAATTAAAATTTTAATCCCCCTTCACGAGCTCCATCAGCAAGAGCTTTTACTCTTCCGTGATATAAATAGCCTCCTCGGTCAAATTTAACTTCTGAAACGCCCGCTTTTGAGGCAAGCTCTCCGATACGTTTTCCAACAGTAGAAGAAACTTCTATTTTTCCTGTTAGTTTAGCATCTAAAATTTCTTTATCTCTAGAGGATGCCGCAGCAATAGTTTTTCCTGTTTGATCGTCTATTAATTGAGCATAAATTTCTTTATTGCTTCTATAAACAGACAATCGTGGAGCTGTTGACGTACCGCTAATGATTTTACGAATTCTTCTGCGAATTCTATTTCTACGATCTAATTTTGTTAAACCCATGGTTCTATAATTATGCTGATTTACCTGCTTTTCTTCGGATTTGTTCGCCTACAAACTTGACGCCTTTTCCTTTATATGGTTCTGGTCTTCTAAAGGAACGAATCTTTGCAGCTACATAACCAACTAATTGTTTGTCATAAGAGCTCAATTTAATAATTGGATTCTTTCCTTTTTCAGAAATGGTTTCTACTGTAACCTCTGGTGCAATATCAAGTAAAATATTGTGCGAAAAACCTAGTGCAAGATCTAACTTTTGTCCTTGATTACTTGCTCTATATCCAACTCCTACCAGCTCTAATTCTTTTGTAAAGCCTTGGCTTACTCCTTCAATCATGTTGAAGATTAGTGCACGATAAAGACCATGCTTAGCCTTTACAGATTTAACATTAGAAGAACGACTGACCGTGATGGTGTTTTCTTCCATTTTAATTTCAACTTCACTATACTCCTGCGTAAGTTCACCTAATTTCCCCTTTACATGAATGTGAGTGGGTTGGATGTCTATGGTGACTCCTTCGGGTACTGAGATCGGGTTGTTTCCTATTCTTGACATTGTTTATACTGTTTCTGTTAGTATACGTAACAAATTAATTCTCCACCAACATTTTCTTTGGCAGCTTGTTTTCCGGTCATTACTCCATGAGAGGTAGAGACTATTGAAATCCCTAAGCCATTTAAAACTCTTGGAAGACTGTCTGAACCGCTGTACTTTCTTAAACCAGGAGTACTGATGCGTTGTATTTTTTTGATGACAGGCTCTTTCGTAAGCTTATCATATTTTAAAGCAATTTTGATATTGCCTTGGTGGTTTTCAGTTTCTTCAAACTTATAACTCAAGATATACCCTTGGTCAAAAAGGATCTTCGTGATCTCTCTTTTGGTGTTTGAAGCGGGAATATCTACTACACGGTGTCCAGCGCTGTTAGCGTTACGAATACGTGTTAAAAAATCTGCAATAGGATCTGTGAACATAGTCTTTTATCTATAAGTTTACCAACTGGCTTTTGTTACTCCAGGAATCAAGCCTTTGTTTGCCATTTCACGAAAAGTAACACGTGAAAGTCCAAATTGACGCATATATCCTTTTGGTCTCCCGGTTAATTTACAACGATTGTGCATACGGATAGGAGAAGCGTTACGAGGCAACTTTTGTAGTGCATCATAATCTCCAGCTTCCTTAAGAGCTTTTCGCTTTTCAGCATATTTGGCAACGGTCTTGGCACGTTTAACCTCACGTGCTTTCATTGATTCTTTAGCCATATTAATTCTTTTTAAAAGGGATTCCTAATTCGGTTAATAATGATTTTGCTTCTTGATCAGTATTTGCACTGGTCACGAAAGTAATATCCATTCCATTGATTCGATTTACTTTATCTATATCAATCTCAGGGAAAATAATTTGTTCTGTAACACCTAAAGTATAATTTCCACGACCATCAAAGCCAGTAGCCTTAACTCCTTGAAAATCTCTTACTCGAGGTAATGCAGTTGTTACTAGTCGATCTAAAAACTCATACATACGTTCACCACGAAGGGTTACTTTAGCTCCAATAGGCATTCCTTTTCTCAACTTGAAACTAGCAACGTCCTTTTTGGATAACGTAGAAACAGCTTTTTGACCTGTAATCATGGTTAACTCATCAACAGCATGATCAATTAATTTTTTATCAGCAACAGCAGCACCTACACCACGGCTAAGCACAATTTTTTCGAGTTTAGGTACTTGCATAACGCTTTTGTAACTAAATGTCTCTTTTAAGTTGCTAACGATACGATCGTTATATTCTTTTTTTAATCTTGGTATATAGCTCATAATTAAATGACTTCATCGGTTTTTTTAGCAACACGTACTTTTGATCCATCTTCAACTCTGTAACCTACACGAGTAGTTTTACCATCTGATGTAAGTAGAGATAGATTTGAAATGTGAATAGGTGCTTCCTTTTCTGTTATTCCTCCTTGAGGATTCTGTGCATTGGGCTTGTTGTGTTTTTTAATCAAATTCACACCTTCCACAATGGCTCTATTTTTTTCACGAGAAATACTTACAACAGTACCTTCAGATCCTTTTTCAGAACCAGCAATTACACGTACAGTATCTCCTTTTTTTATTTTAATTTTTGTTGCCATATCTTTTTTATTACAACACTTCAGGTGCCAATGAAACGATCTTCATAAATTGTTTATCACGCAGTTCTCTTGCAACAGGACCAAAAACACGTGTACCACGCATTTCACCTGTTGGGTTAAGCAAAACACATGCATTTTCATCAAAACGGATGTACGATCCATCTTGACGTCTAATTTCTTTTTTAGTACGAACTACAACAGCAGTAGATACTTGACCTTTTTTTACAGTCCCAGAGGGTGATGCGTCTTTAACGGTAACAACGATTTTATCTCCAATCGATGCATATCGTCTTTTTGTTCCTCCCAATACACGAATGGTAAGGACTTCTTTTGCGCCTGTATTATCGGCTACTTTAAGTCTAGATTCTTGTTGTACCATCTTACTTAGCTCTTTCTATTATTTCAACCATTCTCCAGCATTTTGATTTGCTTAAAGGTCGAGTTTCCATTATTTTAACTGTATCTCCTATATTACAATCATTCTTTTCATCGTGAGCTACGTATTTTTTTGTCTTCAAAACGAACTTTCCATACATTGGGTGTTTTACTCTCTTGACTTCTGCAACAACAATGGATTTTTCCATTTTATTACTGGTCACAACCCCAATTCGTTCTTTTCTTAAATTTCTTGTTTCCATGTGCTTATACTTCTTGGTTGCTCAGAGCAGTTTTTAGTCGGGCAATTACACGACGTGCTGTTTGAATTTGTAATGGATTTTCTAAAGGTGAGATTGCATGAGTCATTTTCAACTCAGCCAACTGCTTTTGATATTCAGTCAACTTATCTTGAATATCTTCTTTAGAAAGGTTTATAATTTCAGATTGTTTCATAGTTTCTGTAAATTAAGCTTCGAAATCACGAGCTACAATAAATTTAGTTTTAACAGGTAGCTTTTGAGCTGCTAAACGAAGTGCTTCTTTAGCGACGCTATAAGGTACACCTCCAACTTCAAACATAATACGCCCTGCTCTGGTTACAGCTACAAAATATTCTGGAGCTCCTTTCCCTTTTCCCATACGTACCTCTAAAGGTTTCTTTGTGATGGGCTTGTCTGGAAAAATTTTGATCCATAACTGACCTTCTCTTTTCATATAACGTGTCGCTGCAATACGAGCTGCCTCGATCTGACGTGAGGTAATGAAAACAGAATCTAAGGCTTTGATTCCGAACATACCATTGGAAAGTTGATGTCCTCTTTGAGAAAGTCCTTTCATACGACCTTTCTGCGCTTTCCTGAATTTTGTCTTTTTTGGTTGTAACATGATTTCTTAACCTATTTATTATTTACGACGTTGACGATTATTACCATTTCCGGAATTTGAACCGCCTTGTCCAGTTTTTTTAGACATTCCTACTAGGGGTGAAAGTTCACGTTTACCATAAACTTCTCCTTTCATGATCCATACTTTGATCCCTAATCTTCCGTAAGTCGTATGTGCTTCTACTAGAGCATAATCGATGTCAGCACGGAAAGTTGATAAAGGGATACGTCCTTCCTTGTAGGATTCTGCACGAGCCATTTCAGCACCATTCAATCGGCCTGAAATTTGAATTTTGATTCCTTCTGCATTCATACGAATTGCAGCAGCAATTGCCATTTTGATAGCACGTCTGTAAGAAATACGGCTTTCAATTTGACGAGCAACACTTGCTCCAACTAATTGCGCATCTAATTCAGGACGCTTAATTTCAAAAATATTGATTTGAACTTCTTTACCTGTAATCTTACGTAATTCTTCTTTAAGCTTGTCTACTTCTTGTCCTGCTTTACCAATAATAATACCAGGACGAGCAGTTGTAATAGTGATCGTAATGATTTTTAAAGTACGCTCAATAATGACGTTAGAAACGCTGGCTTTGGAAAGACGTGCATGGATATATTTACGGATTTTATCATCTTCCGCAATTTTATCTCCATAATTTCTACCTCCATACCAATTAGAGTCCCATCCTCTGATGATTCCTAAACGATTCCCAATAGGATTTGTTTTTTGTCCCATATTATGCTTCTAAAATGTTAGATCCCAATACAACTGTTACATGATTGGAACGTTTTCTAATTCGGTGTGCTCTTCCTTGTGGAGCAGGTCTTAAACGCTTTAACATGCTTCCTCCATCCACACGGATTTCTGAAACAAAAAGGTTTGCTTTTTCAATATCTTCAGCTTCGTTTTTAGATTGCCAGTTTGCAATTGCAGAAAGCAATAATTTTTCTAAACGTCGAGATGCTTCCTTTGGGCTAAATTTCAAAATGGCTAATGCCTTGTCTATTGACTCTCCTCTTACTTGGTCAGCGACTAAACGCATTTTCCTTGGAGAAGTAGGACAGTTATTTAGCTTGGCAAAAGCAAGAGATTTCTTTGCTTCTTTAAGCGCTTGAGCGGATTGTCTTTTACGATTTCCCATGAGTACTTTTATTTTTTGCCTTTATTTTTAGCGCCAGAGTGTCCACGGAAATTACGTGTCAACGAAAATTCGCCTAATTTATGTCCTACCATATTTTCTGTTACATAAACAGGAACAAATGTTTTACCGTTATGAACACCAATAGTCTGACCAACAAAATCTGGAGTAATCAATGAGGCACGTGACCATGTTTTGATTACTGATTTTTTATTTTCTTCTATATTTTTCATCACTTTCTTTTCAAGACTGTGATGAACAAAAGGTCCTTTTTTTAATGAACGAGCCATATCCTATTATTTTTTTCTACGTTCAATAATGAACTTGTTACTTGACTTAGTTTTTGATCGAGTACGATAACCTTTAGCAGGAATACCATTACGTGATCTTGGATGTCCTCCAGATGCACGTCCTTCTCCTCCACCCATCGGGTGATCAACAGGGTTCATAGCTACTGGACGTGTACGTGGTCTTCTACCTAACCAACGGGAACGTCCTGCTTTACCAGAAACTAATAATTGATGATCCGAATTGGATACAGCACCAATTACTGCAGTACAGTTTACTAAAATCATACGTGTTTCTCCAGAAGGTAGCTTAACTGTAGCAAATTTTCCCTCACGTGCCATTAGTTGAGCAAAGGCTCCTGCACTACGTGCAATTGAAGCTCCTTTACCTGGGCTTAACTCAATACATGAGATAATTGTTCCTAATGGTATTTTGGATAAGAAAAGTGCATTTCCAATTTCTGGTGCAGCACTTTCTCCTGAACTTACATGTTGACCTACTTTCAAACCGTTGGGAGCAATAATGTATCGCTTTTCACCATCGGGATATTCAACTAGAGCAATAAAGGCAGAACGGTTAGGATCGTATTCAATTGTTTTAACTTCAGCAGCAACATCAAATTTGTTACGCTTGAAATCAATGATACGGTAACGTTTTTTATGACCTCCACCAATATGGCGAGCAGTCATTTTACCTTTGTTATTTCTTCCCCCAGATCTTTTCTTGGGAGCCAATAAACTCTTTTCGGGCTTATCAGTAGTAATTGCGTCAAATCCATTTACTACTCTAAAACGCTGCGCAGGAGTTATCGGTTTTAATTTTCTTACTGACATCTGACGCTATTATAAATTACTGTAAAAATCTATGGCTTCACCTTCAGCTACATGAACTATTGCTTTCTTTGTAGCATTGGTTTTTCCTTTCTGTATTCCTGTTTTGGTATAACGCATTTTGCGTTCTGGGCCATAATTCATGGTATGAACCTTTTCTACCGTTACCCCATAAGCAGCTTCAACTGCCTTTTTTATCTCCACTTTATTGGATTTTGGGTGTACTAAAAAAGTATATCGATTATGGAGCTCGCTCCCTAACGTTGCTTTTTCGGTGATGATGGGTTTTATAATTATACTCATGATTATTTATTCAAAAGTGATTCAAGTCCTGCAATTGCACCCTCAGAAAAGATCAAACTATTTGCGTTTGAAATACTGTAAGTGTTTAATTCTGAGTTGATTACAACTTTAGAATTCTTTAAATTACGAGAGGACAAATATACATTTTTATTCAACTCACCCAAGACTAATATGCTTTTTTTGTCGGCAAGCCCTAAAGCTGCTAACATTTTAAGATAGTTCTTTGTTTGAGGTTGATCCATTTGGAAGTCTTCTAAAACCACAATTGATTTTTGATTCGCTTTGATACTTAAAGCGGACATTCTAGCCAAACGTTTCACTTTCTTGTTTACTTTTTGACTGTAGTCTCTTGGTCTTGGACCGAATACACGACCTCCACCTTTAAACAATGGGTTTTTAATACTTCCCGCTCGGGCTGTACCTGTTCCTTTTTGTTTTTTGATTTTACGTGTACTACCAACGATTTCAGCACGTTCTTTTGCTTTGTGCGTCCCTTGGCGTTTATTTGCCAAATGTTGTTTAACGTCCAAATAAATGGCGTGATCGTTTGGTTCGATACCGAAGACAGCTTTATCAAGCTTGATCTTTCTTCCGGTTTCTTTTCCTTCTATGTTTAATACGTTTAATTCCATTATTTCTGAACGATTACGTAAGCGTTTTTATGACCTGGAACACATCCTTTTACTACAAGAAGATTCTTTTCAGGTACAACTTTTACAACTCTAAGGTTTTGCACTTTTACTTTAACATTACCCATTTGACCTGCCATACGCATTCCTTTGAATACACGTGCAGGATAAGAAGCAGCACCAATTGAACCAGGTGCTCTTAAACGGTTATGTTGTCCGTGAGTAGCTTGACCCACACCAGCAAATCCATGTCGTTTTACAACTCCTTGGAAACCTTTTCCTTTGGAAGTTCCTGAGACATCCACAAATTCCCCTTCATTGAAGTGTTCTACTGTGATGGTGTCTCCTAAATTTAATTCTTCTTCAAAATTCTGGAATTCGACGAGCTTCTTTTTAGGTACAGAGTTGGCTTTCTTGAAGTGGCCAGCTGCTGCTTTAGTTACCTTTTTTTCTGCCTTGTCATCGAAACCCAGTTGAAGTGCTTCATACCCGTCAACCGCTGTGGTTCTGACTTGGGTAACCACGCATGGTCCTAGCTCCAAGACAGTACAAGGAATATTCTTTCCTTTTTCGTCGAAGAGGCTGGTCATGCCGATTTTCTTTCCTATTAACCCAGACATTGTTTTTTTATTTGTTAGTTATAATTATTATTTATTCTTAATCTACTTAAACTTTGATCTCTACTTCAACTCCACTAGGTAATTCAAGCTTCATTAGCGCATCAATTGTCTTTGATGATGAACTATAAATGTCTAACAATCTCTTGTATGAAGACAATTTGAATTGCTCACGTGATTTCTTGTTTACGTGAGGAGAACGCAATACAGTGAAAATTTTCTTGTGTGTAGGCAATGGGATTGGTCCCGTTACTACTGCACCTGTAGTTTTAACCGTTTTTACAATTTTATCAGCAGACTTGTCTACTAAGTTGTGATCGTAAGATTTTAATTTGATTCTAATTTTTTGACTCATGTCTAATGCGTTTTATGCTTTTTTACCTTTTACTTCTGCTATAACCGCTTCTGAAATATTAGAAGGTGTTTCAGCATAATGTGAAAATTCCATTGTTGAAGTTGCACGTCCTGATGAAAGTGTTCTAAGTGAAGTAACATATCCAAACATTTCAGATAAAGGTACTTCTGCTCTAACCACTTTGGCACCAGCTCGGTCATCCATAGAGTTAACTTGTCCTCTACGTCGGTTCAAATCTCCTACTATATCTCCCATATTTTCTTCTGGAGTCAAAACCTCCAATTTCATAATGGGTTCCATGATAACAGCTTTTGCAGCTCTTGCAGATTCTTTAAATCCTAATTTTGCTGCAAGTTCGAAAGAAAGCGAATCGGAATCTACAGGGTGGAAAGATCCATCCATTAACGTAATCTTCATTGCATCTAATTCGAAACCAGCTAAAGGACCATTTTTCATAGCCTCTTTAAATCCTTTTTCTACAGATGGAATATATTCTTTTGGAACATTCCCTCCTTTGATAACATTGATAAATTCTAAACCAGTTTTTCCTTCTTCTGCAGGCTCGATTGTAAAGACAATATCTGCAAACTTACCACGACCCCCTGTTTGTTTTTTGTAAACTTCACGGTGTTTCGCATCAGCAGTTAATGCTTCCTTATATTCTACTTGAGGTTGCCCTTGATTTACTTCAACCTTAAACTCACGACGGAGACGGTCTACAATAATATCTAAGTGCAATTCTCCCATTCCAGAGATGATCGTTTGCCCAGAAGCCTCATCTGTTTTTACTTGGAACGTAGGATCTTCTTCAGCTAATTTAGCTAAAGACATTCCTAGTTTATCAACATCAGCCTTGGTCTTGGGCTCCACAGCAATACCAATAACGGGATCGGGGAAGTCCATGCTTTCAAGAATAATTGGATGTTTCTCTGAAGTAAGAGTGTCTCCAGTCTTAATATCTTTAAATCCAACTGCAGCTCCAATGTCACCCGCTTCGATAAAATCGATTGAGTTCTGTTTATTAGAGTGCATTTGATAGATTCTAGAGATTCGTTCTTTGTTTCCTGAACGATTATTCAACACATATGATCCTGCGTCTAAACGACCTGAATAAGCACGAAAAAATGCTAGACGACCTACAAAGGGATCAGTAGCAATCTTAAATGCTAATGCAGCAAAAGGATCAGATACAGAAGGCTTTCGAGAAATCTCTAGGTCAGTGTTTGGATCTATTCCTACTATCGCTTCTTTGTCTTCTGGTGAAGGTAAATAACGACAAACGGCATCTAATAAAAACTGTACTCCTTTATTTTTGAAAGAAGATCCACAAATCATGGGAATAATACTCATGTCTTGAGTTGCCGCACGGAGCGCTTCGTGAATTTCATCTGCACTAATTGAATCTGGATCTTCAAAGAATTTCTCTAATAAACCTTCATCATATTCAGCAACAGCCTCAATAAGTTCAGCACGATATTTTTCAACATCAGCTTTCATGTCTTCAGGAATTGGCACCTCATCAAAAGTTGACCCGTAATTATCTTCGTGCCAAACAATTGCTTTATTAGTAACTAAATCTACAATTCCTTTAAAATCTTCTTCGTCTCCAATATTTAAAACAATTGGGACTGCATTAGACTTTAACATTTCACGAACCTGAACACTAACATTTAAAAAGTTTGCCCCTTGACGGTCCATTTTGTTGACAAAACCGATACGAGGTACTTTATAATTGTCGGCTAGTCTCCAGTTTGTTTCAGATTGAGGCTCTACCCCATCTACGGCTGAAAATAAAAAAACCAATCCATCAAGAACTCGAAGAGATCGGTTTACTTCCACCGTAAAATCTACGTGGCCAGGAGTATCGATAATATTGAAGTGATAAGGTTTGGAGTCTGATGTAACTTTCCCTTGATCTTGCGGAAAATTCCATGTACAAGTTGTTGCAGCAGAAGTTATGGTAATACCACGTTCTTGCTCTTGTTCCATCCAATCCATTGTGGCAGCACCATCATGAACCTCACCTATTTTGTGACTTACTCCAGTATAGAAAAGGACACGCTCTGTTGTGGTTGTTTTTCCAGCATCAATATGTGCGGCAATTCCTATGTTTCTTGTGTATTTTAAATCTCTAGCCATAGCTATATATAATAGGTATCCGTTTTTTTAAAATCTAAAATGTGAAAAAGCTTTATTTGCTTCAGCCATTTTGTGAGTATCCTGACGCTTCTTGACGGCAGCTCCTTCTTCTTTTGATGCAGCAAGAACCTCATTGGCTAATCTCAGTGCCATAGTTTTCTCGTTACGTTTTCTAGAATAGCTAATGAGCCACTTCATGGCCAAAGACACTTTTCGATCGGGTCTTATTTGCATTGGAATTTGAAAAGTAGCACCTCCTACTCTTCGGCTACGTACCTCTACATGGGGCATAACATTAGAGAGTGCTTCTTTCCATAATTCTAAAGCAGACTTCTCTTCATCTTGCTTACGTTCTTCCACAATTGCAATAGCATCGTAAAAGATCTTGAATGCAGTTGATTTCTTCCCATCCCACATTAGGTTATTGACAAATCGGGTTACCAATTGGTCATTAAACTTTGGATCGGGTAATAAGGGGCGTTTTTTTGCTTGTTTTTTTCTCATGATTCAGTAGTAAAAGAATTACCTTATTATTTTTTGGGTCTTTTGGCACCGTATTTAGAGCGTCTTTGTAAACGTCCTTCCACTCCGGCAGTATCCAACGCACCACGAACAATGTGGTAACGGACCCCCGGCAAATCTTTAACTCTTCCGCCTCGTACCAATACTATCGAGTGCTCTTGGAGATTGTGTCCTTCTCCGGGTATGTAGGCATTGACTTCCTTTCCGTTAGTCAATCGAACACGCGCTACTTTACGCATTGCGGAGTTCGGTTTTTTGGGTGTAGTCGTGTAAACACGAGTACAAACACCTCTTCGTTGTGGACACGATTCCAAAGCAGCCGATTTACTCTTCTTGGTAATACTGACTCTTCCTTTTCGTACTAATTGTGCAATAGTTGGCATATATAATATCTAATTTCCCATTTTTATGGGCGTGCAAATGTAGAATATTTTTTTGGGGTTTCAAACCCATACTTTGAAATTTTTTATAATAATCTTAAAAATCTTACAGACGTTACTTTTTTATTCAAAAACTCCCCAAGTAGGAGTTTACATTTTCTTCAAAAATCAACATAATCAATTTAGTGAATACATTTTTGCTTATTTCACTCCAAACATTAATGTAGATTAAGTACCCCCTTCATTAAAGGATCTATTATAAACCTGTTTTAACAATTAATTAAGACTTTCATTTTCTAACATAATTTAATCAATCTTTTTATGAAAAGAAAATATATGCTTTTTTCCCTCTTAGGGGTTTTGATGGTGCAATTTGGATTTGCCCAACAAAAAACAATCACAGGAAACATAACTGATGAAACGGGCAATGCCTTACCAGGTGCTACCATTTTAATTGAAAACACCCAGCGAGGTGTGACATCAGATTTTGATGGTAACTATAGTGTGGAGGCTTCAGAAAATGAAGTCTTAATATTTAGCTACGTTGGATATACTGATAAAAAAATCAAAATAGACACGTCTAACAATTATAATGTCAACCTTAACCTAGACAATAAATTGGATGAGGTAGTAGTGACTTCTTTAGGAATTAAACGAGATAAAAAATCGCTAGGATTCTCACAACAAACTGTAAAAGGAGCCTCACTAACTCAAGCAAAAGAAACCGATATTTCAAATGCGTTAGCAGGTAAAATTTCTGGGGTACAAATTATTGGTAATACGAGTTCTGCTTTTGGAAATTCTAGTATTGAATTAAGAGGTAACCCAAATGTATTATATGTAGTAGATGGAATTAGAATTTTTCAATCTAGCGATATCAATACGGAAAACATAGCCAGCATGTCTGTTCTTAAGGGAGCTGCTGCAACAGCTTTATATGGTCCTGACGGAAGAAATGGTGTAATAATCATAACCTCTAAAGTAGCACAAAAAGGTCCCTCAACTATTGAAATAGATTTTAATACTTCAATAAATAGTGTAGCAACATTACCCGAATATCAAGATGAATATGGTGGTGGTTATAGTCAAACATGGGATACCTTTTCCTATAACGCTGATACTGATCCTGCAAGCTGGGCTTCTTTTGATGGACATAAAATGCCCTTGTATCAAGCAGATGAAAGTTGGGGTCCTAAACTAGATGGAACTCCAGTACGTCACTGGGATAGCTGGGTTCCTAACACTCCTGAGTTTGGCGAATTAAGACCTTGGACTCCAAGACCTAATAATATTAGGAATTATTTTGAAAATGCACTAACAAAATTTGTTACTCTAGCGTTTACAAAAGCAGGGGAAGATTATAACATAAGAACCACCTTAACAAATTTGAATGCGGAAGGAATTATTCCTAATTCCAAAAAAACCACGACCAAGTTTTCAATAAACCTATCTTATGATATTACAGACAAGTTTGAATTTTATACCATTATAAATTATGAGGATCGACATTTCCTAAATAATCCTGATCAAGGATATGGAAATTTAGCTTCAAACTTTAACCAATGGTGGCAAAGACAATTAGACATGGATCGTCTAAGAAACTATGAACGCAATGGTCAGCTTACCTCATGGAACATTAATGGGCCTCGAAATTCAAAACCTTTGTATTGGGATTCTCCATTTTTACACTCGTATGAAAATTATAAAAATGATTATATGAATACTACCTATGGAAAACTAGGTGGAATTTACACATTCAATGATAAATTTAACGTAAAAGCTGAGTTTCGCAGAACCTTTCACTCTTTTTCACATGATGATAGAGCAACGACAAAAAGTGTTTTGGACCCATCTAAATACAGTGAATTTTATGCAACAAATAATAGATCGGAGTTTTTTGAAATTGCCAATTACTCAGATAAATATTTAGATGGTAATTTAGATTTAAACGCAAGTTTAGGAGGTGAAATTATAAAAACTGAATATAAGTCTTTGAATTCACAATCAATTGGCGGTCTAACAATTCCTGGGTTTTACAACCTAAGTGGATCTAGGGATCCTGTGAGATCAAATAATTCTTTTAGATCAGATGAAAGAAGAGGTGTTTTTGCATTAGGTTCACTAGGTTTTAAAAGTATGCTTTATTTAGACAGTTCCTATAGACTAGATTGGTCTTCTACTGCAAAGCCAGACGATAATAGAGTTGAAACGTTTGGAACTTCTATAAGCTTTTTAGCTCATAAGCTGTTTTCTAAAAGTGATGTGATAACATTTTCAAAATTAAGAGCTGGATATGCGCAAGCTCCATATTTTCCTGGACCTTATAATGTTGGAAGCACTTATAATGTAGGAAGTCTATATAATGGAAATGGAACTCTTTCGGTTAGTAATAGACAAGAAAATCCAAATTTAATTGGAGGTACCCGAACAGAACTTGAGGTAGGAACGGAATTACACTTTTTCGAAAATAAACTAGCTCTTGATTTTACTTATTTCAAAAGAATTGATAGTGACATTCCTGTTACTGTTCCTTTAGATGGTTCAACGGGATATTCATCAATCGTTTTAAATTCTGGAAAACAGACATCTAACGGTTTAGAATTTGGTCTTTCCGGAGATGTTGTAAAATCAGAAAATTTTAGTTGGGATATTGGTGCAAATTTTGCAACGTTAACAAGATTTGTTGATGAATTATACCCTGGTATTGAATCAAGGGATTTGAGTAGTTACACTTCAAACATGAAACTACAAGAAAGAGTAGGTCAAGAATGGGGATTGTTTTACGGTAGAGGCTATGCCATCCATACTGATGGCTCTAAAATCTATAGAGCTCGTAGCGGTGGGAATTATAGTTACTCTAGAGAAACCAACAAGCTTTTAGGTAGTTTATTACCTGATTTCACAGGTGGATTCACCTCCAATATGGCGTATAAAAACTTTAGCTTAAACCTTGGGTTTGATTTTCAAAAAGGAGGTCTATATTATTCAAGAACCGAACGCTACTTTGATCATTCTGGATTATCAGTTATGACAGCAGGAGTAAATGATTTGGGGAATCCTAAAAGAGATCCTGTTGAAAATGGTGGGGGAGTTCACATACAAGGTGTTCTTCAAACAGGTGTAGATGAGAATGGAACCCCAATCTCAGACGGAACCGTTGTTGACGCATATGTAAACCCAAAAGACCTATATGGACTTGGGAATCTAGGAAATATTTATGAAAACAATGTTCATGATGCTTCGTACATAAAACTAAGAACCGTAAGAATCAACTATTCTTTTGATAAGGATGTTTTACAAAAAGTAAACCTAAAAGGAGCAACAATTGGCATTTATGCAAATAATGTATGGCTAATTTATTCAGACTTACCTTGGATTGATCCTTCTGAAATAGAAAGAAGAAGCGGTCATAACTGGGCTGAAGCAGGCCAGTTACCAAACACAAGATCCGTAGGGGTAAACTTAAATTTAAGATTTTAAAATTGTATAAAATGAAAAAAACAATAAAGAACATCGCATTTTTGGTTTGTATATCAATATGCTATATATCATGTGAAGCCATCGATTTTGGTGATATCAACGAAAATCCAAATGGACCGACAGTAGCGGTTACTTCTCAGCTATTAACCGAGGCTCAAAAAGCAATAGGAAACTCAGTTGTAACGAGTGTTAAGGGTATATTATTTACCCAGCAATTAACAGAAGGGCAATATCCTTCTAGTTCTAGATATACCGGTTTGACAAGTAATTACAACGGATGGTATACAGGTCCTATTCAGAATTTAAATGAAATCATTAAAATTAACAGAGATGAGGATTTAATGACGACTGCTGAAGCTTTTGGAGACAACAATAATCAAATAGCTGTAGCTAAAATCATTAGAGCCTTTTTACTTCAAAACATAACAGATCGATGGGGAGCATTGCCTTGGACTGAGGCGTTTCAAGGAATTGATTTCCCTCAGCCAAAGTTTGACACACAAGAGGAACTTTATAATTATATGTTCGTCGAAGTTGACGAAGCTTTATCTCTTATCAACATTGATAACAGTGGGCCTAAAGGAGATTTGATTTTTAATGGAAATATGTCACGTTGGAAAACATTTGCAAATACATTGAAAATGACCATGGCTTTAAGAATCTCAGATGCAAATCCTTCTTTAGCAAAATCAAAGTTTGAAGCTGCTATTGCTGGTGGAGTTATAAAAAGCAATTCAGAAAATATCCTGTTCAATTTTGGAGCCGATGATGGTAGTGATAATCCATGGCAAGATCGTTTTGAATCGAGAGTTGATTATCTCCTTTCTGAAACCTTAGCAAATGCATTAAGAACAAATCAAGATCCAAGACTTTTTAAATATGTAGAACCTTCAAGAGATGGATCTATTTCGGAAACTAATTTTCCAAATGGTATTGATGCTAAATATGTTGGAGCTCCAAATGGATATGTAAATGGTAATGTTCAAGATTACTCTTTACCCACAAGAACAGTAACCGGAAATCAAAGATATAAATCACCAATATATACTTCTGCACAAGTGAAATTATCTTTAGCTGAAGCAAAGCTAAAAGGATGGAGTATAGGAAGTGGAACTGTCGAAAGTCTTTTAAAAGAAGGAATTGAAGAATCAATGCGCTTTTGGGGAGTTGATGAATTAGATATCAATGCTTACACCGATGCACATACATCTGCAACCCTGGCAGATATCGCTTATGAAAAATGGGTTGCGCTATATCTAAATGGTCCCGAAGCATGGGCTGAATGGAGAAGATTAGACATGCCTGTTTTAATTCCCTCTGGAAATGCAGTGGATCCTAGAATTCCTGTACGAGATGCTTATGATTCTTCTATTGAAGATAATAATTCGGCCAACTATGCAAGTATTATTAGTATTCAAGGACCAGACAATCTTCACACCAAGTTATGGTGGGATAAAAATTAGGTTTAATATTCAACCTAAATTATACTAAAAAGTGCATTCCATTTGGGATGCACTTTTTTTTTACAATGGTTTTTGAATTGTCAGCTAGGTAATGTAAACATTGATAATTTATATTATTTAAAAAAGGTTGATGAGACTGGAAAATTAATTTTAATAACGAAAGCAAAAATTATATGAACAACATCTTTTTTTTTTATAAGTTTGAAAAAAAATCGATGAAAAAATCTTTCTATATACTATCGTTATTTTTCACTTTAACGTTCCTGCATTCCCAAACAGGGCAAGGTTATGGCATTGGCTCAAACGGGGTTCAATCAGACGGAAGACTCATAGATATTTTTGAAAACATCAAAAACAGAGCAAATTCGGCAACTAAAGCTACAGCTTCAATTAAAGGGAGTCCTTATTTTGACGAAGGTTTCAAAACCGCTCAGGTAGAATATTTCGGTACTGTTTTAAAAGATAATATTTATTTGAGATACAATGCATTTAGTGATGAAATGGAAATGTCAAAAACTTCCAGCCAGAATTCCTCCGAGGACATCCTTATTAAAAACAACAAAGTAGCCTGTGTAATTGAAGGAGAAACGTATCGATATTTGGGATATATCAATGAAAATCAACCTCCAGCAGTAGGTTATGTTAAAGAACTGTTCAAGGGTTCTGTTTTTGCATTTTATGTTAGAGAGACAAAAGTGTATATGGAGGCAACTACTGCAAGGACTTCTCTAGAACGTTCATTTCCCGCACGTTTCGTAGATAATATTGACTACTATTATGCTGTAGAAAATGGGCCTCTTCAGGAAGTTAAATTATCAAAAAAGAAAATTTTAACAGCTCTAAAGCCCTACACAAATGACATCAGAGCTTTTATTGACGAAAATGATTACAAATTAAAAAAATTACAAGAAGTTGTGGACTTATTCACTTTTCTGGAGACCCTCTGATAAAAAAACTCAAAACCTCAATAATCCCAATGAATTATTGAGGTTTTGAGTTTATCAAACCTTTTGAAAACAATCTATTTCTCATTAAAAAATTATTTTAATTCATAAATTTTTTGTTTTTATTAACATTTATTGAGCATAATAATTAAATTTGTCAGATAAAATTTATTTCAAATGAAACATTTATACTATTTAACGTCTCTTTTGCTTTGCGTTCAATTCGCAATAGCACAGAGTACTGTAACAGGTAATGTTACCGATGATCAAGGGGTGCCGCTTCCTGGTGCTACGATCCTAGAAGTAGGAACTAGCAACGGAACCACAACCGATTTTGACGGTAACTATTCCATCTCAGTTCAAGATGGTGCCTCTATCTCTGCAAGCTTTGTAGGGTATGAAACTGCAACAACAGCTGTTGCTGGCCAAGATCAAATTAACTTTTCTTTAGATCAAGGAAACCAACTAGAAGAGGTTATTGTCACGTCCCTAGGGATTAAGCGTGAGAAACAAGCCTTGGGTTATGCGGTATCCGAAGTATCGAACGAATCTATTGAGCAACGTGCTGAAGGTGATATCGGTCGTGTACTAACTGGAAAAGCTTCAGGGGTTCAAATTACTAACCAGTCTGGATTATCTGGATCAGGGACAAGTATTGTAATTCGTGGTTTTAACTCCTTCTCTCAAGGAAACCAACCTTTATTCATTGTAGATGGCGTACCATTTAGTAGTGAAACAAATAACCAAGGTAGTTTCGTTGATGGTAACAATGGTTCTTCACGATTCCTAGATATTGATCCAAATAACATTGAAGCCGTGAGTGTTTTAAAAGGTTTAGCAGCTGCTACACTTTATGGAACGCAAGGTAGAAATGGGGTAATCTTGATAACAACTAAATCTGGTAGTTCTTCAAACGGTGAGGTTAAGAAAAATGAAATTACAATCAATTCATCTTACTTTAATGTAGAGTTCGCCTCGATGCCTGAACTCCAAAATCAGTATGGAAATGGATTTGACCAAGCTTTCGGATGGTTCTTCTCAAACTGGGGTCCTAGTTTTGACGAAGGAGGACCTGCTGGATGGGGTGGACAAAATTCAATCAATGGTACCGTGTCTGGTACTCCTGGTTTTTTAAGACACCCATATACAACAGCAAGTTCTGCTACTGGTATTCCACAAATACTAGATGCACTAGGAATTGCTCCAGACGCATTATATGAGTGGAAACCTTACGATAGCATTGGTGGATTCTTTAATACAGGTCACGTTTTTAGTAACAACGTTAACCTTAGAGGTGCAAGTAGTGACGGTACAGTTAATTACAATATCAACTATGGTAACCTAGAAGATGTAGGATTTACTCCTGGAAACTCTGTAAACAGAAACACATTAAGTTTCGGTGGAAATGCACAACTTTCTAACAACTTTACAGTTGGAGGAACTTTAAACTTCACTCAAACTAAATTCAAAACTCCTCCTGTAGCTGCTGGTTATGGTAGTAACGTAGGTGGAGAAGGAGCTTCTGTTTTTGCTAACGTATTTTATACACCACGAAGTGTGGATTTGATGGGGCTTCCTTATCAAAACCCTGTTACTGGTGAATCAATCTACTACAGACAAAACAACAGTATTCAAAATCCAAGATGGACAGTAGCCAATGCAGCAAACATCCAGAACACAAATCGTGTTTTTGGTGGGGCTAATCTTGCTTACGCTATTAATGATAATCTTAATGTTGCCTACCGCTATGGTGTTGATGTTTATTCAGAGAATAACATTAACTACTCTAACAAAGGAGGGAAAACGGGATCTATTGTAAACCAAAATGGAATTTACGAAACTTGGAATAATACCAAATCTATTTACAATCATAACTTTAACATAAGTGGAGATTATGATATAGATGATTTCGGAGTAACATTTAACGTGGGTGTTGATTCAAGAAGTGATACTTTTGACCAAAATGGTACAAGAAGTACAGGGCAACAAGTTTTTAATGTATTACGTCACTTCAACTTTGAGCAGCAAGATGAAATCCAATATCTTGAAAAAAGAAACATAATGGGTGCATTTGCTCAAACAGAAATAGATTACAACCGTTGGATTTATTTAACGCTTGCAGCTCGTAAAGATTGGGTATCAAACCTTTCTGAAGCTAATCGATCAATCATTTATCCATCTGCTAGTGCATCATTTATTCCAACCTCAGCATTTCCTGAGTTGAAGAGTGATATCATTAGTTTGCTTAAAGTAAGAGCGGGTTATGGTACATCAGCAAACTTTCCATTTGGATATCCTATTGCTGCAACACTTAACTTAGATACTCAATCTTTCATCAAAAATGGAAATTATGTGATTGCAAATACTTCTGGTTCTGTATTAGGAAATCCAGATTTAAAGCCTGAGCGTATTGACGAGCTTGAGATTGGAGTTGAAGGACGTTTCTTCAATAACAGATTAAGCTTAGATTTATCAATCTACAACAAAAAGACAAACGATTTAATTATTAATCGTCCTTTAGACCCATCAACGGGTTATACTTCAACACAAACCAATATTGGTTTAATTGAAAATAAAGGAGTTGAGTTAGACTTATCTTTTGACTGGATACAAAGTAATGATGGTTTAAACTGGAATACTTCAATGAATTGGTCTACTAATGATGCTATCGTTGTTGACTTAGGAGAAGATACAGACAAAATCGTTTATGCTGGATTTGGAACTTTAGGTAATGCTGCAATTCCTGGTGAATCCTTAGGAACTATTATTGGGTCTTCCAATACGAGAGATTCTTCAATTGAAAATTTCCGTTGGTTACCTGGTAACAGTATAGTAAACAACCAAGGTAGTTATGCTATCACTCAAGATCCAACAATTATTGGAGATGCAAATCCTGATTGGATTGCAAACGTTAGCAATAGTATTTCTTATAAGAACTTGAGTTTTAATTTCTTATTTAACTACCAACAGGGTGGAGATATATTTACCTATACTGTTGCAACACTATTAGGACGTGGTTTATCTGCAGACACTTTAGATCGTGAATTATCTTTCATCCTTCCAGGTGTAAATGCAAATGGACAACAAAATACTAAGCAAATCAATAACTCAACATTCTACTTTAGTAACGTATTGTACGGTTCTGATGAAATGTTAGTTTACGACGCAAGCCACTGGAGATTGGGTGAAATTTCACTTTCTTACAGTTTGCCTCAGAGCCTAATCGAAAATACTCCTTTTGGAAACATTTCTTTTACTGCCTCTGGATTTAACTTATTCTACAATGCATATAACACTCCTCCTGGAACAAATTTTGATCCAAACATCGCAGGGGTTGGAGTTGGAAACGGTAGAGGATTTGACTTCCTTAACGGACCAAGTGCAAAGAGATATGGTGGAAGTATAAAACTTACATTCTAACAACTTAAAAAATAGAAACATGAAATATACTAAATACATTTTAGGACTTTGTTTAAGTGCTATGTTAGTGTTAGTTTCTTGTGAGACTACTGAATTAGATCTTACAAGCAACCCTAACGCACTAAGTCCTAGTCAAGCTGATCCTACGTTCTTTTTGAACAAGATCCAGGTAGATTTCGCCTTTTGGGTAAACAACATGGGAGACCGTGGTGGAGAACTTACGCGAATTAATTACATGAATGGTAGAAACTATGACAACATCTACTCTCCAGATAGCTGGAATGGTCTTTGGTCATCTGCTTACCGTGGAATGATGGAAGATATCCGTTTAATGAATATTTTAGCAGAAGAAGCAGGACTTCCTTATTATAAGGGGATGGGAAAAGTATTCCAAGGATATATCTTACTTACACTTGTAGATATGTTTGGAGATGTTCCTTACTCTGAAGCCTTACAAGGTGGTGAGGGAATCTTAAATCCTATCGCTGATAGTGGAGAAAGTGTTTATGCAGCTGCTATTGCACTTTTAGACGGAGCTGTTGCTGACTTTAATGCAGGTGGTCCAACACCATCAAATGATTTTTATTATAGTGGAGATGCTACTAAGTGGATCAAAGCCGCTAACAGTATAAAGAAAAAAGCACTTTTAAATAAAGGTGATTATGCTGGATACAATGGTATTACTAATTATATTAGCTCAGCTGCTGATGATTTTCAGTTTACTTGGGGAACAAGTCAAGCTACACCTGACACACGTCATCCACTTTACAGAGGTAATTATTCCGCAACGGGTGGTGGTGAATATATGTCTAACTGGCTAATGTTCAAAATGCTTAATGGACATTCAAACAATTCTGACCCTCGTTTAAACTATTACTTCTACAGACAAGTAGGTGAAACTCCTGGTTTCGATTCTGCAGCAAATGAAGAGGTACTTGAATGTGGATTAGAAGGTTATTATGTTCCACCGCAATATAGAAATGACACAACTCCTTTCTGTGCACCAACAAACTCTGCTAGCAAGCCAGCTGGAGGTTACTGGGGTAGAGATCATGGAAACGATAACGGAACACCTCCGGATGGTTTCTTAAGAACTTTACGAGGAGTATATCCTGCTGGAGGAGTGTTTGACGATAGATCATTTGAAGGTCAAGTTGCAGGAGCAGGTTTAGCTGGAGAAGGTATAACACCTGTGATGCTCTCTTCATGGATGCACTTCATGAATGCTGAAGTTGCTGTTTCTACTGGTGGTGATCCAACCACTGAAACATTAGAAGCACTAACACAAGCTTTAAATAAAGCCGATGATCTTGGAGGTCCTAGTCTATCTTCAGATGATGTTGCTGCATATGTAGCTGCATTTACTGCTGACTGGAATGCCGCTGGATCAACTGCTGATAAATTAGATATGTGGGCTACTGAATACTTTATTTCCATGGTTGGAAATGGTGTTGATGCCTATAACTCATATAGAAGAAATGGTTACCCTAGAGACATTCAACCTAATGTTGAACCTAGTCCTGGAAGTTTCCCATTGAGTCAGTTTTATCCTGCGAATTATGTAAACACGAACAAGAACGCAACTCAAAGAGGTTCAAAATCTGATCGTGTATTCTGGAATTCTAATGGACCTTCTAACCTTAAATAATAGACAAATGAAAAAAATATCAATCCTTTTTAGTTTGCTATTGATTATAACGTCTTGTAGTGAACCAGACAACTTAATTAATGATGTACTAGATAATTATACAAACGGTGCTGTATTAAGAACGATTTCGTCCTCAGGGGAATATAATTTTTATGCTCCAGACACTTCAATCTTTTCAGCTACGATAGAAGAACATGACACTGAAAGTGGTGCTTTAATGCAAAATGTTGAGGTATATGTTAATTTAAATGGAGGAACCGATGCATTGTTAAAAACAATACTTCCAAATGAATTTACAACTGGACCTAAAGGCCTACCTAGAACAGATGTATCTGTAAGTTTAGGAGCTGCAATTTCTGCACTTGGACTTACATCAAGTCAGTATACTGGTGGTGATACGGTAAATATCCGTATGCAATTGAATCTTACAGATGGAAGATCATTTAGCGCAGACGATGCTTCATCTTCTATGACAGGTTCTTATTTCGCATCTCCTTACGCATACAGTATGGTTATAAAATGTATCCCTTTATCTGCAGTACCTGGAATCTATACATTCGTGATGGCAGATAGTTATGGTGATGGATGGCAAGGTGGTCGTATCAAAGCAACAGTTGATGGAGTAAGTACTTTTTATGGTATGTATAGTCAATATGATGCTGTTGGTGCCGGTCAAAATGCAGGTCTAGAGCCTTACACAGGAAATACTTCAAGTGGTGAGGCTACATTAACAATTCCTGAAGGAGCCTCAACAATGGTATTTGAATGGGTTTCTGATAACTATAATTCTGAGTGTAGTTTCACTATCAAATACACTAATCTTGATGGAGGAAACGCCCAAACTGCATATATTGAAAGTGTTGTTTCAACAGGACAAAAAACATTAAGTATTTGTCAGTAATTGAATTTTACAATTAAAAATAAAAAAGGGACTTAATTAAGTCCCTTTTTTTATATGAAAAATTTAGATTAAGGATAAACATAACCCCTCCAAAAGTAACTTCCCCCACCGTTAAATTTCCAAACCACATCACCTGTTCGAGAAACTTCCCAATATCCATAATCTCCCTCACATATTAATGTATTTCCGTTAGGTAAACGATACGCTCCAGATATTACTCCAAAATAGAGATCAGGGTGAGTAAATGTCCATGTTATTTCAGGTAAAATCCAAAGAGAGGGATCCTCATTGAAAATAGTGGGTAATCTTAATTCATAAACATTTGATTGTTTATCATCATAACCATTACTAAAAATTAAAAATCTACCTGAAGTTAAGGGGTCGTGCTCAACTAAAGTTGGTTGATGATTATTATAAAAAATTCTTTCAGCTGCAGAATCATAAGCTTGAGGATTACCAAATCGATAAATTAAATCTCCAAGTTCAGTACTATTTTCTGCTGTAGAATAAGAATGGGGAATTACCCAAACCTCACTATAAAAATTTACACTTAAATATATAACATCTTTCACTGAATCATAATACAAACCATTAGCATGCATTAGATCACCAAATTCATCAGTTACATAATTAAGATTGATTTTTTTTGGATATGAAGAAATTTGACCAAAATTAGGAGAAGAAGGATTAAAATCTTGGATTAAATGATCTACACTCCTCCATTCCCAAACAATTGAATTTAATTCTGGATTTAATTCAATTATTTTTTCAAGATAAATAGATCCACTAGAATTATAACCTAAAGCCTGAGCTTCACTTTCAGAAAAATGCTCCCAAATTATTAATAAAATATTCCCATTAGGAAGAATTTCAAAATCATGATGGGAGAGATAATCTTCATTATTTACCTCATATTCCCACACAACTGTGCCAGAAGGATCAATTTTCTTAAGAATACCACCAAAACCTTTTAAAAAAGGAAAAGAAACATTATCCGGCTTAAATAAGCCGATTAAGCTTCCATCATCTAATAGCTTTAACTCATTACCAAGATTATCATCAAAATTCCAAGATTGTATTCGTTTGCCAGTCTTATCGGTTAAAAAAGCTTCTTTGCCTCCATTTACAATCATAAAGACAGGTAAAGAGTCGATTTTTTTAGGATCATAAACTTCAATTGACTCATTTAAAATAGGTATGGGAAGAAAAATAGCAGTTAAAAAATATGGTTGAGTCACCTTTAAATTTAATGTTTCAGTTTCAATAACTTCATTTAATCCATCCCAACGGTCAAAATAATAACCCTCATTTGGTATCGCTGAAATCGATATAATTGTATTTGATTCTACATTAAATTGTGAAGAAGATACGGTGCCATTTCCATTTACTGAAACAGACACCTCAAATGAACTTGACATTTCCTCTGAGTCAGGAGAGCAACTCACAAGAAAAAAAAACATAACCCCAGTAAATTTGAACAATAAGAATGATTTTTTTAGAGAATTTACCATGATGAAATTAAATTTATGTGAAGATAAAAAACAAAAAAATAAAAGTTTTAATTAAAATAAAAAATAATGTTGAAAGAATTAATCTTAATTAGATAAGCATTAACTAATTAAAGTATTTTTGAAACATGGAAGAAACAGTAACTATATTTGGAATACGCGCAATTCTAGAAGCCATTGAATCTGGAAAATCACTTGATCGTGTTTGGTTGTTAAAAGGCACACAAAGTAAACTTTTCGAACAATTATTGCATGTCCTTAGAAATAAGAATATTGCCTTTAGTTTTGTTCCCGTAGAACGCCTTGATCGTTTTTCAAGCAAAAATCATCAAGGTGCAGTGGCGAGAATTGGAGCTCTATCTACTCAAGATATGGAACCCCTTATAGAGAGTGTTTTAAAAGAAAAAGAAAATCCAGTTTTTGTTCTTTTAGATGGGGTAACCGATACACGGAATTTTGGAGCAATCCTCCGGTCAGCTGCTGCTACAGGAGTAGATGCTGTTTTTATATCTAGTACTGGTAGTGCACCTCTAAATGGCGATGTAGTCAAAACCTCAGCGGGGGGAGCCTTCAAAGTGCCCATTTCAAAAGTACAACACCTTAAAGATGTCGTTTACTATCTGAAAGCACATGACATTCCAACTCTTGGAATTACTGAGAAATCAACAGAAACTCTATATGATAGTGATCTTAAAGGACCTTTAGCTCTTGTCTTTGGCGCTGAAGATGTTGGAATATCTAATGGCTTATTAAAAATTTTAGATCATAAAGCTAAACTTCCAATGACTGAAGCAGTTGACTCGCTTAATGTTTCCGTTGCTTGTGCAGTAGTATTTTACGAAACAATTAGACAGCGTAGATAGAGCCTTCAAAAAACTTATATTTATAGCATGAATACTCCTTTAGCAGAGCGCATGCGACCAAAATCCTTAGGGGAATACTTCGGACAAGACCATTTAGTGGGTCCAAAAGGGAGTTTGACCCAAATGATTAGTAATGGAGTATTCCCATCACTCATTTTTTGGGGACCTCCAGGAACTGGAAAAACTACGCTTGCTCAATTATTGGCTTTAGAAAAAGAACGCCCTTTTTATCAATTATCAGCCATTAATGCAGGAGTAAAAGAAATTAGAGAAATTATTAGCAAGGCAGAACATTCCGGAGGGCTATTTTCTGGAAAAAGTCCCATACTATTTATTGATGAGATCCATAGGTTTAGTAAATCCCAACAAGATTCTCTTCTCAACGCTGTAGAAAAAGGAATTATCACCTTAATAGGGGCAACTACAGAAAATCCTAGCTTTGAAGTAATAAATGCCTTACTATCCAGATGTCAAGTTTATGTCCTTAATACTTTAAAAAAGGAAGATTTAGAAAAAATATTAAATCATGCCCTAGAAAAGGATTCCATTATAAAAGAATATAAAATTCAATTAAAAGAAACAGAAGCCTTAATCGAATTGGCAGGAGGTGATGCTCGAAAACTTCTTTCACTTCTTGAATTGGTCATACAAGCAAATAGTAAAGAAAAATTAATACTTACTAACGATCTGGTATTTGAAACTGTACAAACGAATAGTGTACTCTTTGATAAAAATGGAGATTTTCATTATGATATTGTTTCTGCTTTTATAAAGTCAATAAGAGGGAGTGATCCTAACGGAGCTATTTATTGGCTTGCTAGGATGATAGAGGGCGGTGAAGACATTGGCTTTATCGCCAGAAGGATGCTCATTCTTGCTGCGGAGGATATTGGTATTGCCAACCCAACCGCCTTAGTTTTAGCAAACAGCACCTTTCAAGCGGTAAATAGCGTAGGGTATCCCGAAGGACGAATCTTACTGAGTGAATGTGCCTTATATTTGGCTACGTCACCAAAAAGTAATACTGCATATAAGGCAATAGGTGCAGCACAAGAAAAAGTAAGACAGACAGGGAACCTCCCTGTACCACTGCACCTAAGAAATGCACCTACTAAACTCATGAAAGAAATGGGGTATGGAGAAGACTATAAATATGCCCATGACTTTCAAAATCAATTTGTAGATCAAGAATTTCTCCCCGAAAAAATAAAAGGCACAACACTATACAGTCCCGGAAATAATTCAAAAGAAAATAGTATTCGAGAATTTTTAAAACTCCGCTGGAAAAAGAAATACGGATATTAGTGTTTACGCCAGAAAAAAGGTGTAAAAAGAATCAATACGGTAAACAACTCCAAACGCCCTAAAAGCATTAAAAAGCTAGCCCACCATTTTCCTGAATCAGGAAGTGAAGCATAATTTTGACTGGGTCCAAAATCCCCTAAAGCAGGCCCTACATTTCCTAAAGTAGAAGCAGCCAATCCAATAGCAGATTCAAAGTCTATCTCCATCAACCCAAAACCTACAGCTCCAATAATAAAACTAAGCATGTATAAAATAAAGAAACCAAGAATATTATATGAAATGGAATCACCAACAATTTTTTTGTTGTATCGTGCTTGAATAATCGCGTTGGGGTGTAAGGCGCGCTTAAATTCTAAAAATCCACTCTTAATCATCAATAAATGTCTAACTACTTTAACTCCGCCAGCAGTAGACCCAGAAGATCCTCCTAAAAACATAAGTCCAAAAAATACAATAGTTAAAAAGGGGGTCCACATAGTAAAATCAGCAGAAACAAATCCTGTAGTAGTAATAACGGAAACAACTTGAAAAAGTGCATTTCGAAAAGTAGTTTCTAAATAACCAAACGTTGAAACTTCGCTCATTGCAATATAGCCTCCTTTATTTAAAATAATCAAGGTAGTCAGCACAGAAAAAATAGCAATGAAAACAAAATAAACCTTAAACTCTTCATCACGTATTATTTTTTGGAATTTTCGAGTAAAAGCATAATAACTCAAAACAAAGTTCATTCCAGCCAAAAACATAAAAAAGATAATGATATACTGAATCAAAGGTTGGTCATTCCAAAAAGCAATACTTGAATTTTTAGTGGAAAAACCACCTGTAGAAAGAGTACTCATGGCATGATTTATCGCATCAAAAAAAGACATGCCTGCGAAATAAAGAAATAAGGTTTCAATTACGGTGTAAGCAACATAAATTAACCATAATCGTTTTGCAGTATCGGTAATACGTGGATGTAATTTATCCCCTCCTGGTCCAGGGGCTTCTGCTGTAAAAAGCTGGGTTCCTCCTATTCCCAAAAATGGTAGAATTGCAATGGCTAGAACGATTATCCCCATCCCTCCTATCCAATGGGTTGTACTTCTCCAAAAAAGGACCCCTTTTGGGATAATTTCTATATCATTTAAAATTGAGGCTCCAGTTGTGGTATAACCTGACATTGTTTCAAAAAAAGCAGCTGTAAAATTTGGAATAGCTCCAGAAAGTAAATAGGGAATGGTTCCTGATAAGGACATCAATACCCAACCTAAACTAACTATTAAATAGCCTTCACGCTTTTGAATCTGTTTATTGTGTTGTCGCCCAAAAAGCATCATTAAAGCTCCTGCAGATAGAACTAAAAAAGCTGAAAGTGTTAATTCAAAAGTTACGCCATCTTTTAAAATAAAACTTGTTAGTCCTGAAAATAACATAAGCCCCCCGTTAAAGAGCAATAATATCCCCATTAAAAATATGACGATCTTATAATTGAGACTATGCATATGATCTATAAAAATAAACTTTCGATACGTTTTATAGATCGAGGCAAACAACATACTACGATTCTATCTCCTGCACTGATTTTATAATCCCCTAAAGCAATTATCCCTTTACCATCCTTTATAACTCCACCAATAATAGCTGTTCTAGGAAAATCAAGATCTTTTATTTTGTAACCCGTCACTTTAGAATTGCTGTTTACAATAAACTCCAAAATTTCAGCATTAAGGTTATTTAGAGTGGTCATATCGACCACTTCACCTCTTCTAATATACCTAAAGATTGTATTGGCTGTCAATAACTTTTTATTGATAAGGGTGTCTATTCCTATTGAATGAGATAATTGGAAATAGTCCATATTTTCTACTAGTGCAATGGTCTTCTTTACATTCTTTGAATGTGCCATCAAACAGGACATAATATTTGTTTCCGAATTTTCAGTGACAGAAATAAAAGCATCCATTGTTGAAAGATCTTCTTCCTCCAAAAGTTCAGCATTTCTTCCATCTGCATGAATTACAAGAGCATTAGGAATTAAATCAGCTATTTCAAAAGCTTTCTTCTTGTTTTTTTCTATGATAGTTACGTTAAACTTTTTATCACACAGTTCCCGGGCAGTATTATAACCTATTCTACCTCCCCCTAAAATCATAACATTTTTGATTGAGGCTTTGCGCTTTCCTGTTAGTTTGTAGATTTCTTCAACGCCCTCCTTCAGAGTAATAAAAAACACCGTATCACCCGCTTCAAAACAAGTGTCCCCTCTTGGAATCATCGTAAACTGTGTTCCTTTTCGCTGAATAGCTATTGGCATAAAATGAACGTCCGGAAAAATGTTAGCAGCTTCTTTTACACTTTTACCCACGAAAGGCACATCATTGCCTAAACTAGTACCAATAAGCGTTAAGGCACCCTCCTCAAATTCATAGCTATTTGAAAAAGCGGATTGGTCTAAGAGCTGCTGTATTTCTGCTGCTGCAAGTTCCTCAGGGGATATCAATTCATCCACTCCAATCGCCTTAAAGCTTATTTCATTTTTTGCATTAATAAATTCAATATTGGAAATTCGAGCAATCGTTCTTTTACTACCTAATTGTTTTGCTAAAGCACATATTGTGATGTTCGTTGCCTCCTCGGAAGTAACGGCAATAAAAAGATCAGAGCTTGCAACTTGGGCTTCTTCCATGAGTGCCAAAGACATAGCGTTACCATGAATACCACGAATATCTAAATGAGATTCAGCATAGTTTAGACGATCTTTATCGGTATCAATTAGAATGATATCCAAAGACTCAAAAGAGAGGAGTTTAGCAAGGTGAAAACCTACTTCTCCACCACCTGCAATGATTATTTTCATAAGTGCGTATCGAAATACAATACAAATATACAAATATTAGCTTCTAGAGTAATAAACCGAGAGAAACATCCTATCCAAATTAGTATCTTTGACCCTTATTATGAAAAAAATAATTAAGCCTAACCAAAATAATCCCGAAGCTAAAAAAAAGCAGGTAACTCATATGTTTGACGGGATATCAAAAAGCTACGACTTACTCAACCGAATTATAACATTAGGAATTGATGTTATTTGGAGAAAAAGAGTTGTACGTTTATTAAAAAAAGAAGCACCTGATACTATTTTAGATATTGCAACGGGTACAGGGGATCTAGTCTTAGCATTAGCTAAGTTAAATGCTAAAAAAATTATTGGTTTAGATATTTCTCCAGGTATGCTTGAAATAGGAAAGAAAAAAGTGCTTGCTCAGAATCTAACTGATCGTATTAAAATGCAGCTCGGTGATTCGGAAGCACTTCACTACGAAGACAACAGTTTTGCAGCTGTTACGGTTGCGTTTGGCGTTAGAAATTTTGAAAATTTAGACAAAGGCCTTTTGGAGATTTTTAGGGTTTTAAAACCAAAAGGGACTTTAGTGATCCTCGAAACTGCAGTTCCAAAGAATTATTTCCTTAAAACTTTTTACATGCTTTACACTCAAAACATCATGCCTTTTATAGGCAAATTGTTTTCTAAAGACAGAAGCGCCTATAAATATTTGTCAGATTCGGCAGCGGCTTTTCCGCACGGAGAAGTGTTCAACAATATTTTACGTAAAAATGGGTTTATAGAAGTAGAAGATCTGCCACAAACCTTAGGTATAGCTTCCATTTATTTTGCGAAAAAAGCGTAACAAATATTACTTTCTACTCTTGCTCATCTGCTTTTCATATTCAGTAGGTGTTTTTGCACAATATCCAACCGTTAGAGAAAGGGTTATTAATCTACCTACTTTTGATCAAAAACCTATTCATTATGGTTATTTTTTGGGACTTAATCAATATGATTTTAAATTTGAATATGTAGAAAATTATTACAAAGAATTAGGATACAAAGATGTTACAGTAATACCAAAATCAGGTTTTACAGTCGGCCTTATTGGAGATCTGAGGATTAACACTTATTTTAATTTGCGCTTTGAACCAGGACTTTATTATAGTAGAAGAGAGTTACAGTATCCTGATATTTCAGGATTTGAAAAAGAATCAGATAAAATTAGAGAAATAAAATCTACCTATATCCACCTACCCTTAATTCTAAAGATAAGCACCAAAAGAATAAATAACTTTAGACCCTTTATTATGGCTGGTTTCTCAACAGACTTCAACCTTTCAAGTAACAGTAAAAATAGAGATGATAACGCGAGTAATGTCTTCCGAACTACTGCTCAAAACTTAAATTACGAACTAGGATTGGGGTTTGACTTTTACCTTTATTATTTTAAATTCTCACCCTCTCTGAGAGGGATTTTTTCATTCCAAAATGAATTGGTTCCTGATACAGACCCCAACAGTCCCTGGACTGGAATAATCAACTCGATTTTTAGTCGTGGAATAGCAATTATAATAACATTTGAGTAATTATTTAGATCTAAATATTTCGCTTAAAAAAATCGCTCCTGCAACAGCAACATTTAGACTTTCTGCACCCCTACCAGATCTGAAATTAGGAATGGTAATCTTATGATTTATTATCTTAGAAACTGCTGCTGATAATCCATGCGATTCACTCCCGAAAACAAAACTTGCTTGTTCTTCAAAATCTGTTTTGTAAAGAGATTGTCCATTCAGGTCGGCACCATAAATAGGTTTATTTAGATTTATCAATGTGCTATGTAAATCATCTACATAATGACATTGTACCCTTACAATCGATCCCATTGATGCTTGAACAACCTTAGAATTATAACAATCCACTGTATTTGAGCTACAAATAAGATCAGAAAGGCCATACCAGTCACATATACGAATTAAAGTTCCAAGGTTACCTGGATCACTTACACCATCTACAGCAAGAGTAATATTTGATTTTGAAAGAGCCTTTAAGTCAGGGGATTTAAAAACACCCAAAACTGGGCTGGGAGTTTTGAAATGAGTCAATTGTTTCATCACACTTGGATCAATTACTTCAGATTGTGGATGAAAATGAGGTGCAATTGAAAATAAATAGACACAATCCCAGGAGGCAGAAAGCAACTCCTCGATTACTTTTTCACCTTCTGCAACGAAAAGCCCGGTAGACAAACGATACTTTTTTTGTTTTAATTGGAGGATTTGTTTGCGTTGATTCTTACTGACCATAAAAATGACTTATTTTTGAGAAATAATACAAACTGTGTGCATCAGCTCTTTACAAAATTAAGCATTCTAATTCTATTCATCTTTATACTGGGTGGATGTTCTGGTACGCGTATCTTAAAGACACAAGAGATGCTAATCGAGAAGAGTGAAGTCTTTGAAAACGAACAACTTCTTAAAAATAATCCCGTCAATTTTATTATAACTACGGTCCCTAATAAAAAAGTATTTGGAATTCCATTTGGTAAAATACTTTACGAAAGTGCACACCCTGATCCAAAATTAAAATTTCAAGATTGGCTTCAAAAGAAAGAAAAAAGAACCCTACGTTTAAACAAATGGCTCTCCAAAAAACAAGTGAATGCCCTTGAAAATTATGGTGTCTTATTTAACGATTGGCTAAAAAAAACTGGTGAAGTCCCAGCTGTATTAGACAGCACTGAGATTAAAACTTCTGAAAATAGAATTATTCAATATTACAAAAATTTAGGTCACTTTGACATTGAAGTTACTGTTGACACAGTTCAAACTGCACCAAAAAAAGTAACCCTTAAATACCTTATTCTACCTAAAAACAAATACATGATTGATTCTGTAACCTCTTTAATTAGATCTGCAGACATTGATTCTGTTTACCAAAAACATATAGAAAAACAACTAATCAAAAAGGGAACTCCCTTTGAAATCAAAAAATTTGAAGAAGAAAGAGAAAGACTAATTCTTTTGTTTAGAAATAATGGAATCTATAATTTCCAACAAAACAGCATTCAATTTACCGCTGCAATTGATAGTACCGGTCTAGATAAAAAAATTCCTATCAACATTCAAATTGATAATATTCAACAAAGAATAAATGATTCCCTAAAAGAAATTCCCTACACAGTAAGTCGTATAAAAAAAGTAGAAGTCTATATAGATAATCTTAAAAATCAAAGTCGATTTGATCAATTTACCGATACTTTAAATTATGCGGGTATCACAATTTTTAGCAAAGGCAAATTAAAATACCGCCCAAAGGCTATTGCATCTGGAATTGCAATAAAGAAAGATTCAGCCTATAGTGACGAAAATCGAAATATTTCCTACCGCTACTTCACAAGTCTCAAAAATTTTAAATACCCTAGCATCAATTACACTCCTATACCAGGTGAAAAAGATGCCCTAAAAGCTTCGTTATTTCTTACTCCAAAAGAACGGTTTTCTCTTGGTTTTGATTTAGACTTTTCTCATTCAAACATTCAGGATTTTGGCATAGGATTGGGAGGAGGTTTAGGAATTCGCAATGTCTTTAGAGGAGCTGAATTATTAGAACTTAACATTAAAAATACCGTGGGTTCATCAAGAGATATTGCACAAAGTGGAGATCAATTCTTCAATATATTTTAATTAGGAGCAGATTTAAAATTGAGTTTACCGCGTTTATTAATTCCTTTTTTTGAAAAGGAATTAATTCCTAAATCGATGAGTCCAAAGACTGAAATTATTGTCGGGAGTAGCTTTCAAGAAAATATTGGCCTAGACAAACAATTTTTCAAAGGAACCTATCAATTTGATTGGCAGCCCAATAGTAAAAAAAGAATTCAATTTAAATGGATTGACTTAGAGTTCATAAATAATAGAAACTTAAATAACTATTTTAATGTTTACAAAAACTCCTATGACCGTCTCAATAGTATTGCACAAAACTTTAATACACAACAAGATTGGTTTGATGAAAACAATAATCTTTCTATACCAGAAGGAACCTCAAATTTCATTAGTTCAGTTTTAAACAATGATACCCTGTTGAGTATTGAAGATAATGAATATAAAACAATCAATACGGTCAAGGAAAGACAAGATCGATTGACTGCAAACAACTTAATTTTAGGATCTTCTTTCAGTATAAATTTTAATAGCCAAGAAAGTATTTTTGATGAAAGTTTCTACCAAATACGGTGGAAGTTAGACTGGGTAGGTACAATTTTAAATCAATTCCTTACCCGACTTAATAGTGAACAAAATGAGGACGGTCAGAATGTTTTAGCTGGAGTAAGTCCTTCGCAATATATTAAAACAGAATTTGACTTCATCAAGCATTGGAAATTAGGCAGGGAACAAGTAATTGCCTTTCATGCATTTACAGGAATAGCAATTCCATTCGGAAACTCCACCAATATGCCTTTCGCGCGTTCTTTCTTCTCAGGGGGATCGAATGATAATCGTGCATGGAAAGCCTATAAACTTGGACCTGGAAGCAGCAGTAACATTAATGAATTTAACGAAGCAAACTTAAAACTTACCTTTAATTTTGAATACCGTTTTCCTCTAGCAGGACCACTAAAAGGAGGCTTATTTATAGATACTGGTAACATTTGGAATATCTGGGATGATGTTGATGATTCTGCAATGAAATTTGAAGGACTACAGGATTTATCTGAAATTGCAGTAGGCTCAGGAATTGGACTGCGTTATGACTTTGATTTTTTAGTATTTCGTTTTGATACTGGCTTTAAAACTTATAATCCAGCCCTCCCGGAAGGTGAGAGATGGTTGTCTGAATATAAATTAAAAAACGCTGTTTTTAACATCGGTATCAATTATCCATTCTAGAATCAAATAAGTTTAATATTTTTGCCGCAAACCAAAATAAATGAATCATTCTATTCCAACCGGAGTTGTAACCGGAAAACAAGTACAAGAAGTTTTTAAACTAGCTAAAGCAAAAGCATTCGCTATACCCGCTGTTAATGTAATTGGCAGTGATACCATTAATGCTGTGATAGAAACAGCTGCAGAACTTAATAGTCCTGTGATTATTCAATTTTCTAATGGTGGTGCACAATTCAACGCTGGGAAAGGCTTATCAAACGAAGGTGAAAAAGCAGCTATCGCTGGGGCTATTGCTGGAGCAAAACATATCCACGAATTAGCAGATGCATATGGCGCAACAGTAATTCTTCATACCGATCACTGTGCGAAAAAATTATTGCCTTGGATAGATGGCCTATTGGATGCCAGTGAAGATTTTTATGCACAACATGGGAAGTCTTTGTTTAGTTCACATATGATTGATCTTTCCGAAGAACCTATTGAAGAAAATATTGCCATCTGTAAAGAGTATTTAGCTCGAATGTCTAAAATGGAAATGACTTTAGAAATTGAGCTTGGAATTACAGGAGGAGAAGAAGACGGTGTTGATAATAGTGATGTTGATGTATCAAAATTATACACACAACCTGAAGAAGTTGCCTACGCCTATGAAGAATTAAGTAAAGTGAGTCCTCAATTTACCGTTGCCGCAGCTTTTGGTAATGTTCATGGTGTTTACAAACCGGGGAACGTAAAATTAACTCCAAAAATTCTTAAAAATTCCCAAGTTCATATTTCTGAAAAATATAATCTTCCTGAAAACTCAGTTGATTTTGTATTCCACGGTGGATCTGGATCCTCTCAAGAAGAAATTAAAGAATCAATTGGTTATGGTGTTATCAAAATGAATATTGACACAGATCTACAATTTGCTTTCACAGAAGGTATTCGTGACTATATGAATGATAATATAGAATATTTAAGAACTCAAATTGGAAACCCTGACGGTATTGAGCAACCCAACAAAAAATTCTACGATCCAAGAAAATGGTTACGTTTGGGGGAAGAAACATTCAAAGCGAGACTAATTAAAGCCTTTGAAGACTTAAACAACGTTAATACGCTGTAGTTCTCATTAATTTATATATTTGAGCAAAACGATTTCGCATGAGTTGGTTTAAACGAAGTGAAAAAGGGATTCATACCAAGACAGAAGAAAAAAAGGATATTCCTAAAGGTCTTTGGTACAGAACACCTACTGGTAAAGTAATTGAAGCCCATGAGCTTGCAGAAAATAATTACGTTAGTCCGGAAGATGACTACCATGTTCACATTGGAAGTAAAGAATATTTTGAAATTCTTTTTGATGATAATGTATTCGAAGAATTTGACGAAAAATTAAAGTCTAAGGATTTTTTAAAATTCGTTGACTCCAAAAAATACATTGATCGCTTAAAAGATGCCCACAAAAAAACAGGCTTATATGACGCTATAAGAACTGCTGTTGGCCCTTCTAAAGGAAACAAATTAGTTATTGCTTGTATGGATTTCAGATTCATCGGAGGGTCTATGGGTTCCGTAGTAGGTGAGAAAATCATACGCGCAGCTGACTATGCAATCAAGAACAAACTTCCATTGGTTATAATTTCAAAATCTGGTGGTGCACGAATGATGGAGTCAGCAACATCACTGATGCAAATGGCTAAAACTGCTGCGAAACTAGCGCAATTGGCTGAAGCAAAATTACCTTATATTTCTATTTGTACAGACCCAACAACAGGAGGAACTACCGCTTCTTACGCAATGCTAGGTGATATTAACATTGCTGAGCCCAAAGCACTTATTGCTTTTGCAGGGCCTAGAGTCGTCAAAGATACTACGGGTAAAGAACTACCTGAAGGATTTCAAACTAGTGAATTTCAGCTAGAAAAAGGATTTTTAGACTTTATTTCTCACCGTAACGTACTCAAAGAAAAAATCAATCTTTACCTTGATTTAATACTGAATCAACCGATTAGAAAGTGATTTCACCAAAACAACTATTTAATTTAAAATAAATTTGTTGGTTTAAATAGGTTATATTGTATATTTGCCGTTCGTTAAAAAAACGAATTACATAATAATCATTAAAATTAATATTGGCATGTACATTTCAAAAGAAGTTAAAGAAGGTATCTTCAAACAACACGGTAAATCTGAAAAAGATACCGGTTCCGCAGAGGGACAAATCGCTTTATTTACTCATCGTATCAACCACCTATCTAACCACCTAAAAACAAATCGTAAAGATTTTAATACGGAGCGTTCATTGGTTAACTTAGTTGGAAAACGCCGTAGTCTACTAGATTATTTAAAATCAAAAGACATTACACGTTACCGTGCGATTGTAAAAGAATTAGGTTTACGTAAATAATCACATTTACAGATTTTTAGCGAATCTTAGTTTTTCATTGGTTGCAACAACACACAACACTAGTTTAACCAAATAATGAAAAATGATTCCAAAAACATTTACACAAGAAATCCGTTTTGAAGACGGGAGAACAATTACAATAGAGACTGGAAAATTAGCAAAACAAGCTGATGGTTCCGTAGTTGTTAGAATGGGAGACTGTATGCTTTTAGCAACTGCAGTATCTGCAAGAAAAGCAAGCCCAGTAGACTTTCTTCCACTTACGGTAGATTATCGTGAAAAATTTGCAGCTGCCGGAAGATTTCCAGGTGGTTTTTTCAAACGTGAGGCACGTCCTAGCGATAACGAAGTGCTTACAATGAGACTTGTTGATCGTGTACTTCGTCCTCTTTTTCCAAAAGACTATCATGCAGAAACACAAGTAATGATACAACTTATGTCGCATGATGAAAATGTAATGCCTGATGCACTAGCTGGATTGGCTGCATCAACTGCGATTCAACTTTCAGATATTCCTTTTGAATATCCAATTTCTGAAGTGCGTGTAGCACGAGTAGACGGAATGTTTATTGTAAACCCTAGCAGAGAGCAACTAGATGCATCTGATATTGATATCATGATTGGTGCCAGTGCAGATTCTGTAGCTATGGTTGAAGGAGAGTTTGACGAAATTTCTGAAGAAGAAATGTTGGATGCAATTTCATTTGGACATGAAGCAATCAAAGATCAGATTAAAGCACAAATAGCTTTAGCAGAAGCAGTAGGTAAGAAACAAGTACGTACCTATGAGGAAGAAGATAAAGACGATTCTTTGGAAAAAGAAATTCATGATGCTACTTATCAAAAATATTACGATATCGCCAAAAAAGGTCTTTCTAAAGCGGAACGGTCTGAGCAATTTTCTGAAGTAAAGGAAGCCTCAAAAACTAGCTTTTCAGAAGAAGATCTTGAAGAAAAAGGAGAATTAATCTCAAGATATAATAACAGCGCACAGAAGAAAGCTGTTCGTGATCTAGTCCTTGAAGAAGGTATTCGTTTAGACGGAAGAAAAACAACGGACATCCGACCTATTTGGTGTGAAGTAGACTACCTACCCTCCACCCATGGTTCTGCCCTATTTACACGTGGTGAAACACAAGCGTTGGCAACAACAACATTAGGAACCTCAAGAGAGGCTAATATGATCGATTCTCCTTCACATCAAGGAGAGGAAACTTTTTATCTACACTATAACTTCCCACCATTTTGTACTGGAGAGGCAAGACCACTAAGAGGTACTTCAAGACGTGAAGTTGGACATGGTAACCTAGCGCAACGAGCATTAAAAAAAGTAATGCCTGACGACTGTCCATATACTGTAAGAATTGTATCTGAAGTGTTAGAATCTAACGGTTCCTCTTCCATGGCAACGGTTTGTGCCGGAACAATGGCATTAATGGATGCTGGAGTTAAAATAAAAAAACCCGTTTCGGGAATTGCAATGGGATTGATTACAGATGGAGATCGTTTTGCAGTCCTTTCTGATATTTTAGGTGATGAAGATCATTTAGGAGACATGGACTTTAAAGTTACGGGAACTGCTGATGGTATTACAGCTTGTCAAATGGATATCAAAATCAAAGGATTACGTTTTGATATAATGACACAAGCTTTAAATCAAGCTAGAGATGGCCGATTACATATTTTAGATCATCTAATCGAAACAATTGCTACTCCTAATGAAGATGTCAAAGCGCATGCACCAAAAATGATAACCCGACGTGTTCCAAACGAATTTATTGGAGCGATGATTGGTCCCGGTGGAAAAGTAATTCAAGAGCTTCAAAAAGTATCTGGATGTACTATTGTTATCAATGAAGATCCTGTTACTGAAGAAGGAATTATTGAGATCTTAGGAACAAGCCCAGAAGGCATTGCAATGGTAGAAGCTAAAATTGACTCTGTCACTTTCAAACCAATAGTTGGAAACACATACCAAGTAAAAGTTATTAAAATGCTTGACTTTGGTGCAGTGGTAGAATATATTGATGCTCCAGGAAATGAAGTCCTTTTACATGTTAGTGAACTTGCATGGGAACGTACTGAAAACGTTGGAGATGTAGTCAGCATGGGAGATACTTTGGAAGTTAAATATTTCGGTATTGACTCAAGAACGCGTAAAGAAAAAGTATCAAGAAAAGCGCTTTTACCTAGACCTGAGAAAAAAGATTAATTTTTTTTAAGTTTAGTGTAACAAATTAATTTTTTGAGCGTATCCATTATATAAGACATCGTTTAAAACTATGAGACAATTAAAAATTACCAAACAGGTAACCAATCGCGAAACAGCTTCACTAGATAAGTACCTTCAAGAAATTGGAAAAGTAGACCTTATTACAGCTGAAGAAGAAGTAGAATTGGCACAGCGGATTAAAGCAGGAGACCAAATAGCTCTTGAAAAATTAACCAAAGCCAACTTACGATTTGTTGTCTCCGTAGCAAAACAATATCAAAACCAGGGACTCACCCTTCCTGACTTAATTAATGAAGGAAATTTGGGTCTTATCAAAGCAGCACAACGATTTGATGAAACACGTGGTTTTAAATTTATATCCTATGCTGTATGGTGGATACGTCAATCAATTTTACAAGCGCTAGCTGAACAATCTCGTATTGTTAGACTTCCTCTAAATAAAATTGGTTCAATAAATAAAATTAACAAAACTTATGCCTTTTTGGAGCAAGCCCATGAACGTGCACCCTCTGCTGAAGAGATTGCAAAAGAACTGGACATGACCATAAATGATGTAAAAGAATCACTTAAAAATTCAGGGAGACATGTCTCCATGGATGCACCTCTTGTAGAGGGAGAAGATTCAAATCTATATGATGTCCTCAATAGTGGGGAGTCGCCAAATCCTGACAGAGTATTGTTACATGAGTCACTTCGTACTGAAATAGAACGTGCTCTTGAAACACTAACTCCTAGAGAAGCAGATGTAGTTCGTTTGTATTTTGGTTTAGGAGATCAACATGCAATGACTTTAGAAGAAATTGGAGAAACGTTTGATTTAACAAGAGAGCGCGTTAGACAAATTAAAGAAAAAGCGATTCGAAGACTAAAACATACCTCACGAAGTAAAATTCTAAAAACTTATTTAGGATAAATAAAAAGGCAACCTACGGGTTGCCTTTTTTGTATCTTTACAAAACAAAAAATACAGTCAATGTCAATCAAAATAGCACCTTCCATACTAGCAGCAGATTTCGCAAACCTTGAACGAGATTCAAAAATGATTAATGCTAGTGAAGCAGATTGGTTTCACATTGATATTATGGATGGAGTATTTGTGCCAAATATTTCTTTTGGAATGCCTGTACTAGCAGCAATCCAAAAACATGCGAAAAAACCACTTGATGTTCATTTAATGATAATAGAACCAGACCGTTATATTGAAACGTTTGCTGATTTGGGAGCTACTGTTTTAACGGTTCATTATGAAGCTTGTAATCATTTGCACAGAACACTTCAAAAAATAAAATCCTGTGGTATGAAAGCAGGTGTTGCTTTAAACCCTCACACACCTGTCAATTGTTTAAATAGCATTATACAGGACATTGACTTGGTATGTATTATGAGTGTAAATCCTGGATTTGGGGGGCAATCTTTTATAGAAAATACATATCAAAAAGTAAAAGAATTGAAACAGCTTATTACGCTTCACAAAAGTTCTTGCTTAATCGAAATTGATGGAGGTGTTACTGATGAAAATGCATCAGCATTAGTAACGTGTGGAGCTGATGTCTTAGTAGCAGGCAGCTATGTTTTCAAAGCTAGTAATCCAGCTAAAAATATTAAACTACTAAAAGAAGTTTAAAAATTATTAATTTTTATAAATAAATTGAACTCTTCTGTTTTCTGCTCGACCTTCTGGAGATTCATTATTTCCAACGGGTGAATTTACACCTAAGCCTCTAACCTCAAGACGCTCAATATTTATACCTATTTTGTTAAGGAAATCACGAACGGCTTCAGCTCGTTTTACTGATAATTCTATATTATATTCCTCACTACCGTCAGCAGAAGCATACCCTTCTATCAGTAGGTTACCAACTGGATTTTCAATCAATATATCTTTTATTTTATAAAGAATATCAAACATTTTTTTTCCCAATATCTTATCACTACTGGCAGCAAAATTAATTTTTGCTCCAAATTCATTTATGGTTTTCATAACCTCATTTGAAAGTTTAGGGCATCCATTATTAGAAATAGACCCTACCTCATCTTTACATAAATCATCTTTGTCTGCAACACCGTCATTATCAGCATCAGGCCATGGACATCCGTTATTGTCCAATGGTCCTATTTCATTAATACATGAGTCTGTGGCATCACTTATACCATCACCATCAGTATCAGGACAACCTTTCATTTCTATGCTTCCTGCAATATCAATACAAGCGTCTTCTGGATCAGAGACACCGTCTCCATCTGTATCTGGACATCCATTAAACTCAACTTTACCTGCTACTTCTGGACAAATATCATTTTTATCTATCACACTATCTCCATCAGTATCAGGACATCCATTATATTCCTTTAACCCAGGTACTTCAGGACATTCATCTTTCTTATCTGGCACACCATCTTTGTCTGTATCTCCAGACCCAAAAAAGTAATTAAAACTAATTCGATGCTGAAAATGATCTGTCCCATAGACTTCAAAAGCATTTCTATATTCACTCTCAAGAGAAATCCCAAAACCTTGATCAAACATGATATCAATTCCAATTCCCCCAAGAATAGTTTTAGAGGTGTTCCTTGATAATAATCTGCCTTGAATTAAATCATTACTCAAATCAAAATTGGATAAACCATAACCCAATTTTAGAAAAGGTCGATAAGACTTGGAGTTTATCGGATTAAAATTTAAAAATACATCTGTCGAATAATAAGGAATTACAGGATCAGAAATTCCATTTACTTTGTAAATCTTATTTAAACTTCCTTGGAATCCCAGTGAGAATCCTTGACTAACATATCGAGAGATAGAAAAATTAGGCCCCCCTATGTTCCAATGACTACCTACATTTAAAAACTCTTCGAAAAATGCACCTGAATCTCCTAGAAATGAAGAATCATCCCCTGTGGGATAGGTGTCTACAACATTTATACCTAATGAGACTTTCCAAGGTTTTTCAATACTTTGAGTAAATCCGAGTTGAAAAAATAAAAATAGAAGTAAGAGGGATAATAATCTTTGGGTAAATAAATTCATTTTGTTTGAAATTATACTTAGTTAACTCCCAAAAAAAGAAAATATTGCCTTCGAAACAAAAAAGTCACTAATGAAACCTAATCAAGGTCTTTACCTGACTTAAATATACTAGGGAATTTTTTTTCTATCCAATCCGGTATATAATTTTTATTCTTATCTTCTTCTATCCCAGTAGCTGTGGAAACAACAGCATATAAGATAACACCGCCAACAAGAACAAAAGCTCCAATTCCAACAATTAGTAATTCATTCATTTTGATTGTAATATAGTTAGTTCAATATACAAAAAAATATCATTTGTTAAATAAATAAAATCCAGACTAATAAAATTGCATCAAATCTTCTTGAAGAATTTTATTTAATAAAAATATTAACTCTTTTGCATTATCTATAGAAAAAACCATGGGTGGCTTAATTTTTATCACATTATTATCAGGTCCATCGGTACTCATTAAAACGCCATGATCTTTCATTCTATTAACAAAATAAGTTGCCTGAATAGGCAATGGATTTATATTTAAGTCGACAAACTCAATTCCTAAGAATAATCCCTGTCCACGTATTGATCCCATAATAGGAAATTCTTTTGATAGTTGGAGAAGTTCTTCTTTCAAATAAGACCCTACTTCAAATGCGTTTTCTTGTAACCTTTCCTCAACCACTACATCAATAACAGTATTTGCTATGACTGATGAAACTGGATTTCCACCAAATGTGTTGAAAAACTCCATACCATTGGCAAAATACTCTGCAACTGCTTCGGTACAAGCAACTGCAGCAACAGGATGTCCATTGCCAAGTGGCTTACCAATCGTGACAATATCTGGAACCACATCATGTAATTGAAACCCCCAAAAGGTACTCCCCATTCTACCACAACCTGTTTGAACCTCATCAGAAATACATAACCCACCCTGATTTTTCACCATTTTATATGCTGCATTCAAAAATCCATCGGGTAACTCAATTTGTCCTCCACAACTAATGATGGGTTCAATAATAAAAGCCCCGATTTTTTTACCTTGATTATGAATTTCATCAATTATTAACTGGACTTCATTTGCATATTGTAATCCGGTATTTACCCCGCGGTACTTTCCTCTAAAAGTGTCTGGTAGAGGAAAAATATGAGTGTTTTTAGGTTTACCGCTGCCTCCTTTTCCATCAAATTTATACGAACTGATGTCAATACATCTATTTGTATTTCCATGATATCCATACTCTGAGGCAATAACTTCATTTGAACCCGTCACCATTCTCGCCATTCTTAATGCCAACTCGTTTGCCTCACTCCCTGAATTCACAAAATGCATGACACTCAATTCCTGAGGTAAGGTTTTAGCAAGTGTCTTTGCCAAATTGGTGATGTTTTCATGCAGATACCTAGTGTTTGTATTTAGCAAACTCATTTGTTGTTGCCCTGCCCGGACAACTTTGGGATGCTCATGACCGACGTGAGCAACATTGTTGACCGTGTCAATATATTTTCTACCCTGGGGATCCATCAAAAAAATTCCCTCACCCCTTACAATGTGAAGTGGTTCATCATACTGGAGACTCATTCCCTTTCCCAAATGTCGTTGTCTGTCTAACTTTATTAGATCAATTTTTTTAACTTCTTTTTTTGTTAAAGAAGAAACATTAAAAAGCAAGTTCGGATCTGGGCAGATTCCACTCCAAACATCTTTTTGATTTGGGTAAATTACCCCCGGAAAATCATTATAAAAATCAAATAATGATAACATAACTTGAAAATGTAAATGAGGAGCCCAGTTTCCATTTTCATGTTTACTTCCAATCTCAGCAAAACGTTCCCCTTTAGCAATAGTATTTCCCACTGATTGTTCAAAAACACTCTGTTTAGAAAGATGACCATAAAGAGAAAAAAAACACAATCCTTCATCTTCATGCTTTAAAACAATCATACCTCCATAAGCTTTTTCACCCTCATCATTTACAACCATAACAACCTGCCCAGTATAGGGGGCATGAACAGGAGTCGACTCTGGAATCCAGAAGTCAACACCCAAATGAATTGACCTATTTTCCCTTCCTATATTTCCAATTTTAGCATAGTCCAATGAAGTGTAAATAGGCCTTGGTTCTAAATAACCCCCTGAAATAATACAGTCTGGATTTGCTTTCTGAAGTTGATCAATTTTAAATTGGAATAAGTCAAGATTGTTGAACTCGGTAGATTGACCCAAACAAGTACCAGAAACACTAAGGTCAAGAGGCAAGACCGAAGTTTTTTTTAATGAGGGAAATAGCTCATTGAACTCTAATTTATGATTTTTCGCCCAATATTCAAAATCACTTTGTTTTGGATGAGTAGGAAAATTACAAGCATTCCTAAAACTATAATGTGCATATTCAGCATTAACTTCCTTCCACTTATGCAACACTTCCCATGCTGGCTTTTCACTTATTAGTAAATATTCATTTCCAGGTTCAGCTTTTTTATTTATTACAGATTTTGTAACTGAAATCACTAAACGTAATGCAATACAAATATATAAAAAGGGGAGCTCCTCCTCCTTCAAAGGAAAGGCTTTATGATATCCACTAACTATTGGTAAAGCTGCTTCTAAAGGATCGTCATAATGCATTATACCATAGGCACAACTTATTGCTAAATCATTAATTATTTGAGTATGTATCGCATCGCCAAAGTCAATTAGAGATTTAACAGAAGGGAATTCAATAGAATCCGTAACAAGAACGTTATTATCATTTGCATCATTATGCACTATACTTTTTCGCAACCCACTATAATCTGATTCAAAGGAGTTGAAAATCTTTAAAAAGTAGGTGACAATTTTCTGTTCTTTGATTCCTAATAAATGAATATGCTCTTTGACCCAATTGACTTGTGCTATATCCCATTCAAAAAAACGATGTGCTTCAGGATGATCAAAATCATGCAGCGCATTGGTAATCGATCCGCCTAAACAACCTAAAGCAAAGCGCAAATCCTTTGTCTGTGGATTTACCTCACTCCAGACTCTACCTGAAATCCACGAAAGCAAACGTACATATCGTATTTGATTATTACCGTCCTTAAAAGAAGAAAGTAATTTACCTTCTTTATTTAAAAACACTTTAGGGGTTTCACTTGAAATTGCTTTCGACTCTAGATGCAACAAAATTTCTTGTTGAAAATCTAAATAGGCTAAAGAAACTCCTGGACGAGAAATCTTTAGTATGTAATAGGTCTCATTTGAAGATTTAATTTTAAAATTAAAATCTACCTCTCCGGCTAGAGGGAATGCCTCTCCCTCTATTCCATAGAGATTCAAAAGCGCTTTTTCAGCAAGTCTTGAGTTTACAACCAAATTTTCATTGTTCATACTTAAATGAATCGTCAAGTTTTATTTAAAAGATTAATATAACCAATAAATTCATAAAATGAATGTCTCTTATTTTGAAGGTAGTAAATCTCTTTTTTGATCGGGTATACGAAGATGACTTTTGGCTTTTCTTCGCTCCACAACGACACGGTCTTTTATTCCGAATGTCTCCCGAATACCCTCAAAATTTATTTTCCAAATCCTTCCTTTTTTTGAATCTGAAATAAATAAAGAACCATCAGGCCCTTCAGCAAGACCCATAGGACGGAAATTAGCATCTGCCATTTCATGAATTACATCTACTCCAGAAAATCCATCAGCAAACACTTCCCAGCGTCCAAAAGGTTTGCCATTTTGAAAAGGAATGAAGGCAACAATATAGCCCGCTTGAGGATAAGGTGTTCGGTTGGTGGAACCATGAAATGCAACAAATGCTCCCTTTTTATATCGCTCAGGAAATTGATCTCCCTTATAAAACAACAAATCATTTGGTGCCCAATGGGCGGGCAATCCCATGATAGGATCTTCATAACCAGGTCCTGATTCTAAAACACCATTACCTCCATATTCTGGAGCCAGCATTCGCTTATTTTTAAATGGGTCATAATAAGTATAAGGCCAACCATAATCACCACCTTCTTTGATTATTAAAAACTCTTCAGCTGGTAAAATTGTGTTTTCCCATTGAGAATAATAATTAGGTGCATGATTGTGTAAATAGTCTCTCCCATGGTTTAAAGCATATAACTGATTATCTTCAGGATTCCATGACAGTGCAACTATACTTCTAAGACCAGTAGCAAATCGAATACCGTCGGACTGTTTTTGATTTTGCTTTGCTTCATCAAACTTCCATATTCCTCCTAAAATGTCCAGTTGAGAACAAGGATACTCCCCTTTTATAACTGAATTTACATCGGAATAATCCAATGTTTGATCTTCACATACATTAGTTGGTGCACTAAAGGTAACATACATACCGCCTTTGCCGTCAAAAGCTAAAGACTTTGCATTATGCCAACGAATTGGAAACTCATCTACTACAATCACCTCAGGATTACTCTCTGGGATAAGCTGTCCAGGAATAAGCTTTTGTCTGTAAACAACTAGTTCTGAACTATAATAAAGATATCCATTATGAATTCGCATTTCAGTAGCAAATCTTCCATCGTTTGGATAATTTCCAAAACGTTGAATACTATCTGCTATACCATCATTATTGATATCACGAAGTGCTACATTACCTTGAGTGCCTTTATCAGTACTAAGTTTAACGTATACATCGCCATTCTTATTCACAGCCAAATGTCGAGAAGGACCTAAACTATCAGCAAAAACTTTTACGATAAAACCGTTTGGAGTAATAAGACCTCCGTTTTCTTCAATAGGTTCTTTTATAAAGGATTTGAGCTCACTGTCTGCACAACTATATGAGAAGCAAATAATAAGAAATAACTTTACTTTTTTCATCAAAAAATTTAGTAACACTAGTAAGATTGATTTATCAATTAAATAGATATTAAACTCCCTATTTACATATCCTAAAGATATTGAAATTCAAACTTTTAAATATAATTTTATTTCAATAGTTTATTGAAATTGAGTAGCCCTTGGGTTACTTTACAATAAATAAAACTACCTAAATTTAATATTGAAGATTATATAAAGTGACCCAGAGAGGATTCGAACCCCTAACCCTCAGAGCCGAAATCTGATATTCTATCCAGTTGAACTACTGGGCCATTTTAAGTTTAATGCTTTTTTTTAAAGACTTTTTCGGCTTTTAAATTTCTCTTTTATTAAAAAAATCCAAAGACAAATCTACTGTTATCTTGAAGATCTACAAAGCGTGTTAGTTAATTTAAGCTCCCAGTTTTTGCTTTACCAATGTAGCTATTAGTTTTCCGTCTGCTTTACCTGCCATTTGACCCGAAGCCATTCCCATAACCTTTCCCATATCCTTCATGCCAACTGCTCCTGTTTTAGAAATAACTTCATCGATTACTTTTTCAACTGCTTCTTCAGAAAGTTGTTCAGGTAAAAATGTCATAATGACTTCTGCTTGTGCCTCTTCAGGTTCCGCAAGATCTTGACGATGCTGTGCGTTAAAAATAGCAGCACTATCTTTTCTTTGCTTGACTAATTTTTGAAGTAGTTTTATTGCTTCATCATCGGTAAGTTCACTAGAGCCTGAGCCCGAAGTTTGAGCCAATAATACAGCCGATTTAATTGCACGAAGTGCTTCCAGCTTCAAACTATCCTTTGCGCGCATAGCACTTTTAATTTCTTCAGTTAAGTTGCTTAAAATTCCCATATTTTTATTTAATCTACATTATCGTGTAAAAATGAATTATTAGAACGTAATTGTATATCATCATTCCCATCATTATCCAGAGAAATTCGAGAAGGGGCAGTAGGTGCTTCTGAATCCAAGTCTAATCCTTGTCGCTTGTAGGCAGGTTCTTTTTCCATTTCATCCACTCGTTGTAACTGGTGCGTGAACTTATGGTTAAAGGCCTTTAAATGTTCTCTGCGTTTTTCGCTTTGAGCAGAAATTGTTTGATCAATTGACTGCTCAAAAGGATCAACTTCTGCATCAATTTTAGGTAACTCTGCTTCTTCAACCTCAGGCTTAGACAACAAATCATCAACCGGTGAAAATGATTCTTCTTTAATTTCAAATTTCACTTCTAAAGATGCTCCTTCCAGTTCTTGTTGAAGATCATAGGGTGATTCCACAGTTATACTTTCATCAGAATTAAAATGAATACTATCTTCTGTTTTTTCTTTAGTAAAAGGTAATTCAAAATCCATCTGAATTTGACTTTCTTGCTCTACAACCTCAGGGTCAACTACATCTATTTCTGAAAGAATAGTAGAAACTTCATTAATAATAAATTCCTCCTCTTCATTTACCTCTGATACTAATGGTTCATTTTCGCAGAGAGATAGTGATTCTGATTCTACAGAAACAGCATCAAATTGGGGATTGAAAAATGAATCTCCTAAATTCATCTCCGCAATTTCATCCTCTAGCTCCGGTGAAACCTCTTCTTCTACTTCAGCCCCAGAATACTTAACCTCTTTAATTTCTGAATCCACATGTAAGGAAACAATTTCCTGATTTTTAGGTTCTTCCTCTAATTCAAATTCCTTGTTTTCATCTAAAAGAACAGGTTCAGAAGCTTCAAAAAGAATCGGATTTTCTTCAACTGCAACTACATTAATTTGCTTTTCAGGAAGTCCATTTGATACAACTTCAAAATCAACTTCAATATCATAAAGTATAGCATTCAAATCAATCAAAGGATCTTTATCAATCAAAATATCGGAAGTCTCGATAGATTGATTGGATTGAATTTGTTCCAAGCTTTCGTCAAATTTTAATGAGACCTCATCTGTTTCGAGATACTTTTTCTCACTGAGGTCATGTTCCATCTTTTGATCATCTTCAAGCGTATGGATTATTTTTTTAGCCTCTGTATTTGAAATTTCATTTTGTTGTTCTTGACCAAAACCTGTTGCTATTACGGTAACAGAAACTTCATTTCCTAAAGTTTCATCCTCCCCAACTCCCATAATAATATTAGTATGATTTCCAGCTTCAGTTTGAATATAATCATTGATTTCACCTATTTCATCAATTGTAATCTCATCTGTACCAGAAACAATAAGCAACAAAACATTTTTACATCCTGTAATTTTATTATCATTTAGAAGTGGAGAATCGAGGGCTTTAACAATTGCCTCTTGTGCGCGATTACTTCCAGATGCTGATCCAGACCCCATAATTGCAGTTCCTGAATTGGTCAAAACAGTTTTAGCATCTTTAAGGTCGATATTTTGCATATAATGGTGGGTAATAACCTCAGCTATTCCACGAGCGGCGGTTGCCAAAACTTCGTCTGCTTTAGCAAAACCTGCTTTAAACCCTAAATTACCGTATACTTCTCTTAACTTATTATTATTGATTACAATTAATGCATCTACAGATTCTTTGATTTTTTCTAATCCTTTTTGTGCTTGCTCTAGACGAAGTTTTCCCTCAAATTGAAAGGGCATCGTTACAATACCTACTGTTAAAATATCAAGAGACTTTGCCATTTTAGCAATGACGGGTGCAGCACCTGTTCCTGTTCCCCCGCCCATTCCAGCGGTAATAAAAATCATTTTAGTTTGTGTTGAAAGTATTTCCTGAATTTCTTCCTTACTTTCCAAGGCAGCTCTTTCCCCTACTTCGGGATTGGCACCCGCTCCCAAACCTTCGGTTAAGCTTGCACCCAACTGAATCTTTGTAGGCACACCACTTTCAGCTAGAGCTTGTGCATCGGTGTTACTCACAATAAAATCCACCCCTCGTATCCCTTGCTGAAACATGTAGTTAATAGCATTACTACCTCCTCCTCCAACACCGAGCACTTTAATCACATTACTTCTGTTTTTGGGTAAATCAAAATTAATTCCTCTTATTTCTTCTTGATCCATTCTATCTGATTGATTATGCATTATCTAAAAATTCTTTTAATTTTTCTCCAAATCGATCTAAAATTGACTTTCTTTTTTTGGCTACTTCATTTTGCGCTGGCTCCTCTTGATTCAATTCATCTAGTACAGCTTCTTTAGAAACTTCTTCCTGGGTATGGCTGTTATGTTCTAAAGCATTCATTAAAAGTCCAACAGCAGTTGCAAAAAGGGGACTTGAGACACTCTCCTGAGTATCCCCAGCCAAATGTTCACTTGGATACCCCACGCGTGTGTCCATTCCTGTGATGTATTCAACCAGTTGTTTTAAATGTTTTAATTGGCTTCCACCTCCAGTTAAAACGATCCCAGCAATTAACTTCTTTTTTTGTTCATTATGCCCGTAATTTTTTATTTCAAGGAATGTCTGCTCAATAATCTCAACTACACGTGCATTGATGATCTTAGAAAGGGTTTTTAAAGAAATTTCTTTGGGATCTCTTCCTTGTAAACCTGGAATAGAAACAATTTCAGTATCTCTGTTTTCTCCGGGCCAAGCCGATCCAAATTTTGTTTTTAATAATTCCGCTTGTTTTTCAATTATAGAACAACCTTCCTTAATGTCCTCAGTGACCACATTTCCTCCAAATGGAATTACGGCAGTATGCCGTATAATACCATCTTTAAATATCGCCAAATCTGTGGTTCCTCCACCAATATCAATTAAAGCAACTCCAGCTTCTTTTTCTTCATAGCTCAAAACTGCTTCTGAGGATGCCAGCGGCTCTAGGGTTATATTTGCCATATTGAGACCCGCACTTTTGATACATCGGCCTATATTTTTAATAGATGAAACTTGACCCACAACTACATGAAAATTTGCTTCCAAACGACCCCCGTGCATTCCTATAGGCTCTTTAATTTCACCTTGTCCATCTACTTTAAATTCCTGAGGTAACACATGGATAATTTCTTCCCCGGGAAGCATAACTAATTTGTACACCTGTTGAATTAATTTTTGAATATCATCCTCATCGATGACTTCTTCGGGATTTTCACGTGTAATATAATCGCTGTGCTGAATACTTCTGATGTGCTGCCCAGCAATACCTACAACTACGTCGTTAATTTCTTGTTTTGAATCTATTTTTGCCTCCTCAACTGCTTGCTGAATGGATTGAATGGTTTGAGTAATGTTGTTTACCACGCCGCGGTGAACACCTAAACTTTTGGATTTACCCATTCCCAAGATTTCGACCTTGTTAAATTCATTTTTCTTACCTACCAGTGCAACAATTTTGGTAGTACCGATATCGAGACCGACTGAAATACTTGTTTCTTTCATAATTTTAAGGTGTTGTAGCGACTACTTGATTAGAGTAGGTTAAATTTATTTGTTCATATCCACTTAGTGTATCTTGTACATTTTGAAATGCACAAAAAACTTTAAGTTTTTCTATTTTTTCATTTAGCGTATTGGCATTTCCTAAAATCACTTCAAAAGGATAGGATTTTAATCTCATTTTATATGTTGAACCTTCAAGAAAAAGGGTTTCTAATTCTAATTTCAAAAAAGGGTCATTAGTTAATTTACTTATGAGGCTAGCTGTCTCATAAAGGGAACTTGATGAGGTTTCTGATTTAAAAACCGGCAGATTTAAATCTTCTATCGAGACATAGGGAAAGACGGCGCCATTTGAATCCCCATAAAGAGGAGGATTAGCTTCAATCATGAAGGTTGGTGTACGCTCTGTAATTGAAACAGAAAGTTCACCTTGAGGAAGCATATATACTTCAGCATTTTCAATTTCAGCAATGCTTTTTAATTGGTCTTCTAGCATACTCAAATCTAAACTTTCTTTCTCCTGAACTGACTTCACATTCCAGTTTTGTGTTAACATTTTATTAACCAAAGTAGTGTCTAAAAAGCGTGGTGACTGGAAGAACTCTACCTCTATATTTTCTGCTTCCCGAGCTTGATTTCTTTGATAAGAAAACCAAGAAACTCCTATCAAAACAAGAAACATAAATACAAGAAAAAAGTAGGGTTTATTTCTTTTCATAATGATACAAGATGATTTCTTAATGATTGTACTTCTAATCCGATATCGCCAGCACCTAGAAACGCAAAAACATCCGCATTACTTGACTCCATTACCTCTTTGATCTCTTCCTTTTTAATCAATTTTTTATTGGTATGATCTAAATTTTTCAATAACTGTGATGAATTTATTCCTGGAATAGGTGCTTCTCTTGCAGGATAAATTTCTAGTAAAAAAACCTCATCAAACGCTGCTAAAACGCTCAAAAAATCTTTCATAAAATCTTGTGTTCTTGAAAACAAATGCGGTTGGAAAATGACACAGTTTTTTTGGTTAGGAAATGATCCTTTTAGTGTTTCCAAAACCTTTCTGATTTCAGTTGGGTGGTGAGCATAATCATCAACTACTATAGCCTTGCCCCATTCAAAAACATTCATGCGCCTATATACTCCTGGAAAAGTATACAGTGTTTTTAAAACAGCATCCAATGGAACACCCGCTTGATCTGCCATCGCAATTGCACAAATAGCATTTGCGATATTATGTTTTCCTAATTGGTTAAATAAAATGTCTTGATAAACTCCCTTTGGAGTTTTCAAATCAAAGAAATATCCTTTTTTAGTATTTCTTACATTAAATGCATTATAATCTGCGGGGACATCAACTCCGTAGGTAAAACCATGAATAGGTATCCCATAAGCAACAATTCTATTTTGCTCAATTTGACTTGAAAATTGAATGAAAGCTGCCTCAAATTCTTCCTTAGTTTGGTATATATCTAGGTGATCTGGATCCATCGAAGTAATACAACCAATACTTGGATATAATTGAAGAAATGAACGGTCATATTCATCCGCTTCAACAATCATAAATTCACTTCCTTCACCTATTAAATTAGAATTATTACCATTAAAAAAACCTCCCATAATAGAAGAAAAAGACTGCTCTGTTTCTAAAAAAATATGTGTTAAAATAGCTGATGTAGTCGTTTTTCCATGTGTGCCAGCAACAGCAAGCACCTTACTGTTTTTACAACAATCTGCTAAAAAAGTAGCACGCTTTCTTATCCGATTTCCTTGAACAGTATAATACATTAATTGAGGATGGTTTTCGGATATAGCTGCAGTATATACAACCTCTACGTCTTTACCAAGAACTTCTTTGGGCAATGCATCAATAGATGATTCATATGTAATAAAAACACCTTCTTCTTCTAGGGCATATGTTATGGGAGAAGCAGTTCGATCATAACCTAAAACAATATGTCCCTGTCTTTTACACAATCTTGCTAAAGCCGACATACCTACACCACCGATACCAATAAAATAATATTTATGAACGTTGCTCTTTTTCATAATAAAGCCATCATTTCGTTAACAATCACAATAGCAGCATCAGGTTTGGCCAATTCCTTAAGTTGGATTTGCATTTCCTCCTGTAGAGAATTGTTTTTAATTAAAGACTCAAATACTTCTTGAAATTTTAAATCCAATTCATTTTCTTCAAGCATTAAAGCAGCATTCTTTTTCACCAAGGCCTGAGCATTATGAAATTGATGATTTGCTGTCACATTGGGTGACGGAATCAAAAGCAAGGGTTTTCCCACACAGCATAACTCAGACAAGCTTCCAGCTCCAGCTCGTGATATAATAATACTTGCAGCTGAATAAAGCTGCTCCATTTCATAGATAAAAGGACGAACAATTATGCCCTCTTGTTCAAATGTTTTATACTGATCATAATACAAACTACCACATTGCCAAATTAATTGAAGTGAATGACTTTTAAAAAATTCAATTTGATCAGCAATCAATTCATTAATACGTCTAGCCCCCAAACTTCCACCAATAACCACAAGGGTATCTTGATTTGGATTTAAGTTAAAAAATAATCTAGCCTTAGAATTTGTAATAGTATTGTCAATCATAATTGGACGAATGGGATTGCCAGTCAAACAAATCTTATTTGATGGAAAAAAACGCTCCATATCTTGATATGCAACACAAATTTTATCTGCTTTTTTACTCAAAATTCGATTGGTAATTCCAGGATATGAATTCTGCTCCTGTATCAGTGTTGGCAACTTAAGCCATTGTGCCATTTTTAATAGAGGCCCACTGGCAAAACCCCCAGTACCAATAACTAGAGTTGGTTTAAATTTTTTAATAATAAAATAAGAATGCATTAAGCTTATGAGAACTTTTAATGGAAACAGAAGATTTCTAATCGAAAGAGAGCGCTGAAAGCCACTGATCCATATTCCCTTAATATCAAATCCAGCCTTTGGAACTTTTTCCATTTCCATTTTTCCTTTAGCACCAACAAACAATATTTCTGCAGTAGAAAATTGCTGTTTAAAAACTGTTGCTATAGCTAAAGCAGGATAAATATGTCCTCCAGTTCCTCCTCCCGATACGATTAGTCTATAAGGTTTCACTTAAAATACTTATTGGGTTTGATTCATTAATATCTTCATCATCTAATTGATCTTCAATTAGGTTCTTTTTAGCACTTACACTTAAAATAATTCCCATGGCAATACAGGTCATCCAAGCCGAGGTTCCCCCACTACTAATCATTGGCAAAGTCTGTCCAGTTACTGGAAGTACTTGTAAAGCAACTCCCATATTGATAAATGCCTGAAATATAATCGGGATTCCCAGTCCTATTACTACCAATTTTCCAAATACATCAGTTGCCTTGTAGGAGATAACCACAATTCTAAAAAGCAATAATAAGTAAAGAATTATAAGTCCTATCCCCCCTATCAATCCAAATTCTTCAACAATAATCGCATATATAAAATCTGAGGAACTCTGAGGTAAAAAGTTCTTCATTCTGCTTTTACCTGCACCTACGCCAAATATTTTTCCAGTGACAATTGCTGTTTTCGCACGCTCTACTTGATAATTTCCGTCTGCACTTTCGCCACTGCTAAAGTTTTCTATTCTACTCATCCAGGTATCTACTCGGTTTGGAAATACTCCGGGAAATGATTTTATCAATAAAAAAAACAACATGACTAACGCCAAGCCGGTTCCACAGATGGTTAACAAATATTTTATTGGGTATCCTGCAACAAAAGACACTATCAAAACCATCAAAAATAAAAGTGCTGCGGTAGAAAGATTTGAAGGAAAAATTAATAAGACTACAATGAATATAGGAAGCCACAATTCGATTAATGAACTTTTAAAAGAAATCTTCTTGTCTTTGTGTTTTGAAAAATATCGCGCTGTATATATCATAGCTATAACAGATGCCAAAGTAGAAGTTTGAAAACTAAGTCCTATGATTGGAATTCGTATCCATCTACTTGCATTAGCTCCATCGATTACAGTACCTTGACTGGCAGTATACAATAATAAAAGCATGACTACCGGAAGCATTAAAATTGAAATTCCTTTGAAATAATTATACGGTATTTTATGAATTGAAAACATCAAAACAAATCCAATACCTAAAATCACAAAATGTTTAAATAAATAACCCCAAGGCGTTCCTTTTCCAACTACGTAAGCTAAATTAGAACTGGCACTAAAAACAGGTAAAAAGGAAAATATAGCTAATAATGCTAATATTCCCCACAATACTTTGTCGCCTTTTAAAGAGTTAAACATAAATTATAGATTTCGAACTGCATTTTTAAATTGATTCCCTCTGTCTTCATAATTTTCGAACAAATCGAAACTTGCGCACGCCGGTGACAACAAAACAGTATCCTTGGGCGCAGCTACTTTGTGTGCTATTTTTACAGCCTCACTCATTGATTGAGTTTCAATAAAAATATCGGTAACCCTTTCAAATGTATTTTTTAATGCTTCATTATCTTCTCCTAAGCAAATAATTGCTTTTGCTTTTGTTCGAATTAAAGGAAGAAGGGTAGTATAATCATTTCCTTTATCTACCCCCCCAACAATCCAAATCAAAGGAGTATCTATACTTTCTAAAGCAAAATAAGTTGCATTCACATTAGTAGCCTTAGAATCATTGATATAACTAACGCGTTGAATTGTTAATACTTTTTCCATTCTATGGGGCGCCCCCTTAAAATGGGTTAGACTTTCTCTAATAGTATCTTTACTTATATCCAATAAACTTCCTATTGTTGCGGCAGCCATTGCATTTAAAAGATTATGCCTTCCTGCTAAGGTAAATTGAGTTGTATCTATCATTGTGTTTTTATTTCTATGCTTTAATATGAGGTGATCGTTTTCGTGGGTTGACCCTTCCCTTTTAACTTCAAAACCATAGGGCACTTTACTTGCTTTATTTTTGTGCTCCGAAATGGCTTCTTTAAGGATTGGGTCATCTGCGTTAAAAAGAAAAAAATCTTTTTGCGTTTGATTCTGAATTATCTTAAACTTAGATTTTATATAATTTTCTAAACTGTAACTATATCGATCAAGATGATCTGGAGTAATATTTGTAATTACCGAAATATGAGGGGCGAAGTCATGAATATTATCCAATTGAAAACTACTAATCTCAAGAACATAATAATCAAACTGTTCTTGAGCGACTTGACGTGCAAAACTAGTTCCAATATTTCCTGCCAAACCGACATTCAAGCCTGCATTTTTTAGAATTTCATAGGTAAGCATTGTGGTCGTTGTCTTTCCATTGGTACCTGTGATCCCAATTAAGGTGGCATTGGTATAATGAGAAGCAAATTCAATCTCAGATAGAATAGAACTACCTTGTTTTCGAAGCGCATCCAATAAAGAAATTGAATCTGGAATTCCCGGGCTTTTAATAACTAATCGAGCGTCTTTCATCGATTCTAGGGTATGCTTACCAGATTCCCATTTAATCGCTTCCTTATTTAAAAACTCTTTTAATTCTTCAGATATACTTTTTTTGTCTGAAAGGAATACATCAAACCCTTGCTTTTTAGCCAAAATAGCAGCACCTATTCCACTTTCTCCTGCACCCAAAACAACTAATCTTTCTTGCATCATCTTAGTTTGAGGGTTACGATGGTAAATACTGCCAAAACAATTCCTATAATCCAAAACCGAGCAACTATTTTACTCTCATGAAATCCAAGTTTTTGGTAATGATGATGTAAAGGGGACATTTTAAAAATTCGCTGTCCCACCCCTGTCTTGGACCGTGTATATTTGAAATATCCTACCTGTAAAATCACAGAAAGAGTCTCTATAAAAAACACACCACACAGAAGTGGAATCAATAATTCTTTTCTTACAATTATTGCAATAACAGAAATGACAGCACCTATGGCTAAACTGCCGGTGTCTCCCATAAAAACTTGAGCGGGATAAGTGTTGTACCATAAAAATCCAATCAAAGCTCCTAAAAAGGCAGCAATAAAAATGGCTATTTCACCCACATTAGGGATATACATTATGTTTAAATATGAGGCAAAATTTACATTCCCTGAAACCCAGGCAAAAATCCCTAGAGCAAAAACAATAATTGCAGAAGTACCTGCCGCTAGTCCATCTATTCCATCTGTTAAATTGGCTCCATTTGACACAGCGGTTATAATGAAAATGACTATTGGGATAAACACCAACCATGTATAATCTTTTGAATTATCTCCCATCCAACTGATGAGCGAATTATAATCAAACTCATTGTTTTTTAATAAAGGTATTGTAGTTAGGGTCGCTTTAATATTTTGGTTCGTACTTGCGACCCTCACATTCTCGATATTTCCTAATGCAGTTACATCCGTTCTTATTGTAACATCAGGATTAAAGTAAAGTATTGCACCTATAAAAATTCCAAGTAAAACCTGACCTATAATTTTAAACTTCCCCTTTAGACCATCCTTGTTTTTTTTGAATATTTTTATGTAATCATCAAGCCATCCTATGAATCCCATCCATACCAAGGAAACCAACAAAAGAATAATATAGATATTGTTTAAACGAGCTAAAAGAAGTACAGGAATTAAAGTGCTCAAAATAATTATCAAGCCTCCCATTGTTGGGGTCCCCTCCTTCTCTTTTTGCCCCGCTAACCCTAGATCTCTGATTGATTCACCTATTTGTTTTCGTTTGAGATATGCAATTATTTTAGCACCAAACACCATCGAAAAACCCATCGAAATGATAACTGCTGCAGCAGCTCTAAATGAAATATACTGAAATACACTTGCTCCTGGGAGTTGGTATATTTTTTCTAATAATTCAAATAAATAATACAACATAATTAGTATGGTTTTAAAAAAATCTCTTTGGCAATATCCATGTCACTAAATGGAAATCGCTCTCCATTTATTTCTTGATAGGTTTCATGACCTTTTCCCGCAATTAGAACAATGTCACCTTCTTTAGCTAGTTGTCCGGCCATTGCAATAGCCTCCTCACGAAGTGTAACTTTTAACGTCTTTTTATAATGTTCAGCAGGAACTCCTTTCATCATATCTGAAATAATCACTGCAGGATCTTCATTTCTTGGATTATCAGAGGTGAAAATTACTTTGTCACTAAAATTTACTGCAGCCTTTGCCATCAAGGGTCTTTTCTCCTGATCTCTATTTCCTCCACATCCAATAACTGTAATTAAGGTTTCATTCCTTGTTCTAATTGTCGCTATTGTTTGTAAAACATTTTCTAAAGCGTCTGGTGTATGAGCATAATCAACTACTACAGTAACTTTATTAGGTGTCTGAAGGGTTTGAAATCTTCCATTTACACTTTTTAACTCACTAATCCTCTTCAAAATAGATAAGCTTGGCAATTCCAAAAGACTTGAAACAGCATAGACTGCCAAAAGGTTTTGAGCGTTAAATGCGCCAATCAAACTGGTCCAAACTTCTTGAGATTGAATTTTTAATAACATTCCAGAAAATTGACATTCTAAAATTTGTGCTTTAAAGTCAGCATGTTGTTTGATTGCATAGGTGTATTTTTTTGCCACTGTATTCTGCAACATATAAGTACCATTTTTATCATCAACATTAGTCAATGCAAAAGCCGTCTTAGGCAGAGAATCAAAAAATTGTTTTTTGATATCGCGATAGTTTTTAAAATCACCATGATAATCAAGATGATCATGCGTTAGATTTGAAAATATTCCTACATAAAAATGCAATCCCTCAATTCTATTTTGAGCAATACCATGTGAGGAAACTTCCATAAAACAATGAGTAACTCCCGACTCAACCATAGCATGTAAATGCTTGTTTATTGATATGGCATCTGGTGTGGTATGAAGATTTTCAAACTGGTTTGTACCGTAAATGATTTTTACAGTAGAAAGTAAGCCACATGCATATCCCTCTGACGAAAACAAAGCGTATAACAAACTGGCAATCGTTGTTTTCCCGTTAGTTCCTGTAACTCCAACTAAAGTCAGTTTCCTAGATGGATTGTCATAAAAATTTGAAGCTAACACCCCAAGTGTTTTAGATGAATTTTCCACTTTAACATATGCTACTCCAGCAACACATTCCGCTGGAATAAATTCACAAACAATTACTTTAGCTCCATTTGAAATGGCATGTGAAATAAAATCATGTCCATCCACCTGAACCCCTTTTTGAGCTACATAAACAAAATCAATCTTAACGTTTCTACTATCGAAAACAACTCCTTTTACAGGAATAGTAGTTGCCCCTACTATTGCCTCTATAGATACCCCATACAATATGTCTTGAAGTGTCTTCATGAAAGATCGAGGATTATTTTTTGACTCACTTTAATTTTTTCTCCAGGTTTTATGGATTGAGTTTTCACCGTTCCTTCACCTTTTAAAACAACTGTTAGTCCCATCTGCTCAAGCGTAAAACGTGCTGCTTCCGATGACATCCCTGCAACATCAGGTACAGTTTTAAATATTATTTCTTGACTCCTCTGAGTTAAAACATTTAAGTCAGAACGTTTGATATTGACCTGATAAGGAATATCATTAAATATTTTCTTTGCAACTGATTTAAATACGGGCGCTGCAACGGTTGCTCCATAATATCCTTTTGTTTTATCAGGACGATGAATCACTACGATACAGGAATATTTAGGTTGCTCTGCTGGAAAATATCCTACGAAACTTGCTATGTACTGAACATTCCCTGTAGTATAATCAACCTGACAGGTTCCTGTTTTTCCTGCCATTGTTAGCAATGGATCTTTAATTGAATAGCCAGTCCCCCATTTCTTGTCTACAACATTAAACATCATACTCTGAACTTTAGCTAAAGTCTGCTCAGAACAGATTGAAGGATTTAATATTTGTTTTGAAAACACTTTAGTAGGAACATTTCCAAAATTGCTTATTTCCTCTAAAAATTTAGGCTTTACCATTTCACCCCCGTTTGCAATACCATTATAAAATGTCAAGGTTTGCAATGGTGTTAAACTAACTCCATATCCATAAGCCATCCATGGCAGGTCCAAACCATCCCAATCCGGATCAGAAGGATAAGGTAATTTAGGCAATCCCTCACCTTTAATCGAGAGACCCAAAGGCTTATTAAGACCCATATTATAAAGGCGATCCACAAACTGTTTTGGATTGTTTTTATAATTATCATAGACTATTTTTACCAAACCTACATTTGAAGAAACCTCAAATGCCCTTGCTGCAGTGATCGTCCCATATCCACCTCTTTTGGAATCTTTTACTTTATACTTGCCATAAAATAGCATCTCACCATTACCAGTTTCCACTTCCGTATCAACATCAATAACTTTATCTTCTAAAGCAGCAATCATACCCATTAACTTAAAGGTTGAACCTGGCTCATGAGCTTCTCCTACAGCATAGTTTAGTTTTTCGAAGTATTTTCCTTCTTCTGTTCTTCCCAAATTTGCAATTGCTTTTATAGCCCCTGTTTTAACCTCCATAACCACCACAGTACCATGCTCAGCATCAAACTTTTCAAGCTGAGTTAGCAAGGCATTGTGGGCTATATCCTGAATGTTAACATCAATTGTAGTATGCAAATCGTAACCTTCTGTAGGTTCCTTTTCATTGGAATCACTGATTGGCTTCCATTGTCCATTTGCGATTCTTTGCTTGAGACGTAATCCGGAATTACCTCTTAAATACTGAGAAAAAGCCCCTTCTAAGCCTACCCTAAAAAAAGTTCCATCCTTATCCTTTAATTCATACCCGATAGTACGTTCTGCAATTTTGCCCAGCGGATGCTCTCGAACAATTTGTTGTTCTACAATCAAACCCCCACGGTAAGTACTTTTATTAAAAATGGGGAAGCTTTTATATCGCATATATTCTGAATACGAAATGTTTTTTGCCACTGACCAATACCTGTTTTTTTGCTTCCTTGCTTTAATTAGCTGATTCATGATTTTTTCTGGAGAAACTCCGGTGACCAAAGCCAATGAATCAGACAATGCTTTTTTATTGCTATCAAAGCTGAGTTGTGAAGGCACCAATGCATCCCAATGCAACTCATACCTGGAGATTGACGTAGCCAAAATGTTTCCGTCAGAAGCATAAATATTTCCTCTACTGGGCTCTAAAACAACATTTTTTATAATCGAATCAGGACTTAAACTTACGGCATCATTATTTTGATAAAACTGGATATAAATCAACTTACCTATCAAAAGGAAAGCAAATAAGGACAAAGAAACTACTAGCAGGTAAAACCGCGACATGATTGGCACATTTGTAACGGAATTATTATTCATCGCTAATATTTATTTTAATGGGTGGTGTTGCAGCAGGACCTATTCCCTTTTCAAACAACACTTGGGTAATTGTAGTTTCTTTCTTAAGTACCATGAGCACTTTTTTACCCTCAATAAAATCACTTTTCAATGCTCTAATCTCTGCATTAAGTGAGGCTATTTTGAATATTTTTCGGTCTGCACTATGTCCACTTGCTATCATAATCACTGCCAATCCAGATAAAAACAGAATCATCCTCCAATTCTTAAATGAATCATCTTTGATCAAAAACTCAATATTTAATATGGATAAAATCTTATTCATATTTTCTCTGCAATTCTTAATTTGGCACTTCTAGCTCTTCCATTTTCCTTTACCTCATCTGAAGAAGGAATAATTAATTTTCCAATTTTCTTCAAGGGTTTAATTGGATTTCCGTAGAAATCTTTTTCAAGTTCACCATCAAAACTTCCGGTCTGGAAATATCTTTTTACCAAACGATCTTCAAGAGAGTGATAAGAAATACAAACCAAACGTCCTCCTTGAACAAGGACTTCGTTAGCTTGAATTAAAAATGACTTTAAAGCTTCCAACTCATCATTAACTTCTATGCGTAAAGCCTGAAATAGTTGGGCTAAAATCTTATTTTCGATTCGTTTTGGAACTAAGGGTTTAACTAGCTCTATCAAGTCCATTGTGGTAATAATTTCACGCTCTTCTCGAGCTTCAACTATTGTTCTTGAAATAGTTTTAGAATTTTTTAACTCTCCATATGCAAAAAAGAGCATTCGTAATTTATCTTCAGAATAGGTGTTGATCACTTTGTGCGCATCCAAATCTTGTGACTGATTCATTCGCATATCCAAACGAGCATCTGTACGAATTGAAAACCCTCGCTCTTGCGTGTCAAACTGATGAGAAGAAACGCCAAAATCAGCCAAAATCCCATCCACCTTATCTATTTTATGATATTTTAAATACTGTGTCAAGTGACTAAAATTAGCTGCCACAAAGTCAAATCGGGAATCTTCAATATTATTTGCCAAAGCATCCACATCCTGATCAAACCCCAACAAACGTCCTTCTTTACCTAAACGATCTAAAATCACACGAGAATGACCCCCACCTCCAAAAGTCGCATCCACATATATTCCGTTTGGACGGATATGCAAACCTTCAAGCGAAGCTTGAAGGAGGACTGGATTATGATATTGAGTCATCATTTTTATCTCCCATAACTTCCTCTGCTAAAGCTCCAAAATCAAGTGCAGCTTCATCTATCGCTTTCTCATAAAGCGTTTTATCCCAAATTTCAAGAATATTAACAGTTGAGGAAACCACCACTTCTTTAGAAATTTTTGCGTAGGTAACTAGGTCCTTTGGAATTAAAAGACGTCCAGAAACATCCATTTCGACCGTTTTTACACCTGCAGTGAAACGTCGAATAAAGTCATTGTTCTTTTTATTAAATCGATTTAATCCATTTACACTTTCCATCAATCCCATCCATTCCTTCAAAGGATATAATTCTAAACATGGATTAAAAACAGCTCGTTTCAATACAAAACCCTCAGATACAAAGCCAGCCAATTGTTTTTTTATAGCAATAGGCATCATGATACGTCCTTTTGTATCAGCTTTACATTCATATGTTCCAATCAGGTGTTGCACTTTTCTGTATTGATTTAAAACTCAAATATAAAATATATTTACCACTATTTCCCACAATTTACCACATTGTTAATAAGTTTTACCACTGCTTCAACAGGATTAATTTTAGTTGGGTTAGAAATAAAAAAATAAACTAAATTTGAATTGTCTATATTTACCGTTTATTATTCGCGTCAGATATATGGAGCATCAGATTGTAAATGAAAAAGAATATAGGTATGTTGAATCCGGTTCGGGTCAACCTATTATCATTCTTCACGGCTTAATGGGTGGATTGAGCAATTTTCAAGGGGTGTTATCCCATTTTCCTAAAAAAGGGTACCGAGTTATCATTCCTGAGCTACCCGTATACAGCCTGCCTGTTTTGAACACATCTGTTAAATCGTTATCTGAATTTTTACATGAATTCATTTTACATAAAGAATTAAAAGAATTCATTCTTTTAGGAAATTCTTTGGGAGGTCACGTGGGTTTATTATTCACAAGAGATTACCCCGAATTAGTCAAAGGATTAATTTTAACTGGGAGCTCTGGACTTTACGAAAATAATATGGGAGACGGTTACCCAAAAAGAGGTAGCTATGATTATATAAAACTTAAAAGTGAAGCTGTTTTTTATGACCCTAAAACAGCCACAAAAGAAATAGTTGATGAAGTTTTTGAAACCGTAAATGACAGAAATAAACTTGTACGAACTTTAGCATTAGCAAAGAGTGCAATACGACATAATATGTCAAAAGATTTACCTAAAATGAAAACTCCAGTTGCTATTATCTGGGGTGCTCAAGATAGCGTAACCCCTCCCAATGTAGCAGATGAATTCAACACGCTTCTACCTGACTCTAATTTGTATTGGATTGATAAATGCGGACATGCCCCAATGATGGAGCATCCCGAACAATTTAATAAGACGATTGAATCTTGGCTGGAAACTAGAAATTTCTAGAAAACATGCAAATTCGTTCCGCAACTTTTGTAATTAGCAATTCGGACGTCGCCAAATGTCCTAATTCTCATTTACCAGAGTATGCTTTTATTGGCCGATCAAATGTTGGGAAATCTTCATTGATTAACGCCCTTTGCAATAAAAAAAATCTTGCAAAAACTTCATCCAGACCTGGAAAAACTCAGTTGATTAATCATTTTTTGATCAATCAAAACTGGCATCTTGTAGATCTTCCTGGATTTGGTTACGCACGTGTTTCCAAAACACAAAAAAAAGTGTTTCAAAAATTCGTTACAAATTATTTCAAGGAACGAAAACAACTTGTAAATGCATTTTTACTAATTGACATACGACATGACCCTCAGCCCATTGACATGAATTTCATGGAGTGGCTTGGAGAAAACCAAATTCCTTTTTCTATAATTTTTACAAAAGCAGATAAACTAAAGCCTGCTGCAAGAGAAAGAAACATTAAAGCATACACAGAAAAGATGCTTGCCACCCTCTGGGAAGAATTACCTCCCATTTTTATTACCTCATCGCTTCACAAAACAGGAGGAGAGGAGATATTAGAATACATTCACTCTCTTAATGAATCCCTTTCTGAATCAATCCAGAGTTAATCTTTTTTTAAAGCTAATTTTTCTGCAAAATAATCGCAAAAATCTCTCATAGTAGCAGTCATTTTCTCATCTTGAGTTGCCCTGAAAAAGGTATCGCTTAGAGACATTAACGTTTGGTAAAAAAACATCTGCATTTGGTCAACAGGCATATCTTTTACCCATAAATCCATCTTGAGAGCTTCTTGTTTATCTGAATCCCAAAAAGACAATAACATCGCCTTAGTTTCTTGATCGTTTATTCCTCCATCTTCAGCTGTCCATTTCATTTGTTCAGGAATGTTATTTTCATCAAGAGCTACATGAATTTTAATCTCAGTATTTTTTTTAATCGCCATATTATCGTTTCGGTTTGTATTTTGATAAATTAAATAGTTTTTGAGCGGGAAGTCTTAAAAGCTCATTTAATGGTGTTTCTGGATAATTTTTAGAATAACTTTTAACAATCTGCCAACCCAACCAAGAGCCAATTCTTCCAGGTGTTTCATTGTCCAGTTGTAAATAAAATTTTGAAAAAGGGGCGGGCTCAATAAAACGCTGAACCCATTCAGGTTGTGTTTGATACAACACTTGCTTTTCTACAAAATACTGCCAAACATATATTTCATTATCAAACGCCCAATTATATTCTTCTAATGAATATAATATTCTATTTTCAGGCGCAATATGAGGAAGAAAATAATCTTGTAAATAGAGTTTTTTTCCTTCATAGATCATTCGTGATAAAAAAGTACGATCCTCAGGCTGAGGAATTATAAATGATGCGAATTTGTCTGCAACTTGAACTTTAATATATTTTGGATCCAACTCCTTTCGTATGTAATTTGGAATACCATCGTACAGAGAATTATCTGATCCCAAAAAAGTGTCCAGTGAAAGTAAAATCAAACTATCTAAATAAACTGTTTTAATCTGATAATCAACATTATTTGTTAATGTTATAACTTTTGGAACTACTGTGCTGGGGAAATAAAATTTGATATGTTTAAAAAGATGGCTCAGCTCAGATTCAATTAAGTCTGTACTCTCAAAAGTCTTATTTACTTCATTTTGCAATAATAATTGTAAGCTATCGGTTTGCCTGCTTATCCAGATACTATCTGAAAATTGTTTGGGAAATAAAAATGGATATTGAGATTTCAAATTAGGAATCACCGATGCTGGTTGATTGTAAAATTTTAGGTCAAAACGATCTAAAGATATTTCAACAGGAATAGCGTCAATCTGAGTTTCATTTTCATTTTCAGATTGACAGGAATAACAAATAATGAAAAATAATAAAATAACTAGCTTAGGCTGAAGAAATCGTAAAAAAGAAACAAGTCTATTACTTAGAATTATTATCATATCATCAAATACTTTAATTTTGGGTAAATTTAATGGCTATAAATGATTTAATGATGAAATCACCTGAAAAAGTAGCAAACCACATTACTGAGTGGCTCACCAACTATCTTGAAGAAACCGGAATGAATGGTTTTGTTGTTGGAGTCTCAGGTGGAATAGATTCAGCGGTAACCTCAACACTTTGTGCAAAAACAGGCAAGAGCGTATTATGTCTTGAAATGCCCATTAAACAAGAGTCTAGTCAAGTAAATAGAGCTCAAGATCACATCAAATGGTTGAAAGCTAATTTTAAAAATGTTAAATCATTTAGACTTCCTTTGGATTCCGTTTTTGAATCCTTTACAGAGATTATTCCTACAGCAGAGGATAAAGAAGCTCAATTTTTAAGTTTAGCCAATACAAGAGCACGGCTTAGGATGACTAGCCTATATTATTTTGCAGCATTACATCACTGTCTTGTTGCAGGAACAGGAAACAAAGTAGAGGATTTTGGAGTAGGTTTTTATACAAAATATGGAGATGGAGGGGTGGATCTTAGCCCTATTGCAGATCTTTTGAAAACTGAAGTTTTTGAGATAGCAAAATACCTTCAAATAATTGATGTAATTCAAAATGCGGCACCAACTGATGGCCTTTGGGGGGATGATCGAACGGATGAAGACCAATTGGGAGCAACTTATCCTGAACTGGAATGGGCCATGGAAATGTATCAAAAAAACAATTCGCAAAGTAGTTTTAATAGCCGTCAAAAAGAAATTTTTGCAATCTACACCAAACACCACCTCCAAAACCAGCATAAGATGAAACCTATACCCGTATGTAAAATACCTAAAGAGTTTTTATAAATAAATTCTTACATTGCAACAACTTAGTTCCCAAATCTATTTCTAATGATCCAAATCGTTCTTCTAGATCCTCATCCTGTTGTGCAAAAAGGGTTTAAAACATTTTTTAACAAAAAAGATCATATTAAAGTACTTGGAACTTTTTCAAAGACCCAACAACTTTTCGATTTTTTACAAAAAAATACCATTGATATAGTAATCATTGAGATGGAATTAAAAGATGTTAGTGCAGTACAAACAGTCAGAAAACTTAAATTACTATATCCAAATATATCGACTCTAATCTTTACCTCTCTTAGAGAATCTGTTTATGGAATTTCAATATTAAAGGCAGGGGCGAAAGGTTTTCTTTCAAAAGAAATAAGTAGAGAAACAATGATAGATGCCATTGAAAAAGTTCATCATAAAGGTTATCACATTACCTCTAATTTCGCAAATCAAATAAACAAAAATGTTGACCTTCATCGGCCTAGAAATGCCTACGGTACACTTTCATCACGTGAAATTGAAGTTCTAAAATACCTAATTGAAGGAAAAAGAAATGTTGAAATTGCAGCTACTCTGAAAATTCATCAAAAAACAGTAAATACTTACAAAAGTAGGTTGATGAAAAAACTCGAGGTAACTAATTCAGCAGATTTGTATCAGCAAGCATTTAATCTTGAATTAATCTAGAGCACTCTGTTCAACTTTCGTGAAAGTAGTTTTTTTAAATTCTGATATTGTATTACGTCTTCTAAAAACAGCTTGTCTTCTTCTGTAGCATCAGGATCTTTTGCCGCATCCATTAAACTTTGGATTTTTTGATCAATCAAATACCTTCTAAAGGTTAGGATTGTTTCACTGACTAGCTGTCCCACTGCGCTTTTACGATCTTTAACAAAGATATTTTTCTTTTCCCAATCGTGGAGTTGATAAGCCTCATCAGCAAACAAAATATCTGTTAAAATTTGCCCCAAATGTGGGTCTTCTTGTTGAATTATTTTCTCAGGTTTTACATCGCCTTCCATTTGAAAGTGCTCGATGAGCTGTTTGTATAAAATCTGAAACTCAGGCTGAATTAACTCTACTTCATCTTGCTGTAAATCTAAAAATATTTTTTCGTGCACTTTAGATTCGACTGTCTTAGATTCTTCTTTCAGATTCCCTTCTTCATCAGCACTTATAAATAACTCATCAAAGGCTGCTTCCTGGCTTCCGTATTGTAAAAGAATACTAATAATTTGACGCTCTAAAGAAAGTATTGGGTTTACATGGCCTAATTTTGAGGGTGTTTTTTGTATGACTGTTTCAGCCCCAACTGTCGGTGTATTTATAGAACGAACAGGAACTTTTTTCTTACTTTTTTCCTGGGCAAGGGCATTAAACAATACAGCCTCAGACACATCCATAGTACTAGCACATTGCTTTATATAAATCTCCTGTTTAATAGGGTCAGGGATTTTTGAAATACTTTGCACCAACTCACGAACCGTATTTGATTTTTTTACAGGATCATTATCAGCCTCTTGAAGTAGAAGGTCTGTTTTAAATTGAATAAAATCCTTAGCTTCATTTTTTAAATACTCTTTAATTTCTTCAAGTGTATGAGACTTTGCAAAACTATCCGGATCTTCTCCAACAGGGAATGTGCAAACTTTAACATTCATTCCTTGTTCAAGAATCAAATCAATCCCTCTAATTGCAGCTCGAAGACCAGCAGCATCTCCATCAAATAAAACAACAATATTTGAGGTGAGTCTTCTGATTAATCTAATTTGCTCTGAAGTGAGTGCAGTACCTGAAGATGAAACTACATTCTCAACCCCTTGTTGATACATTTGAATGACATCGGTATATCCTTCTACCAAATAACAAACATCTTCTTTTGCAATGGCTTTCTTAGCTTCATACATCCCATACAACACCATGCTTTTATGGTAGACGTCACTTTCGGGAGAGTTGAGATATTTTGCAGTTTTTGCTGTGGCTGACAAGATTCTACCTCCAAAGCCCTGAACTCTTCCTGCCATACTCCGAATAGGAAAAATAACTCGCCCTCGAAATCGGTCAACAAAACCACGTTCATTTTTGATTACTAAACCGGTTTCTTCTAGTAAATTTTCTGCGTACCCTGCTTTAGTTGCTTTTTTATAAAAATGGTCTCTTTGTTCTGCTGCATAACCCAAACTGAAAAAACGAATAGATTCATCCGTAAAACCGCGCTCCCTGAAGTAACTTAAACCAATAGCCATTCCTTCAGAAGACTCCCAAAGGTCTTGAGCAAAACTGTCTTGGGCAAACTGGTTTATTAAGTATAGACTTTCACGAGTATTCGCTTTTTCTTTTTCTTCATCGGATTGTTCCGTTTCTTCAATCTCAATATTATACCTTTTTGCTAAAAAACGAATTGCTTCAGGATAGGTAAAATGCTCGTGTTCCATCAAAAAAGCAACAACATTACCTCCTTTACCACTACTAAAGTCTTTCCAAATCTGTTTTACCGGGGAAACCATAAAACTGGGAGTACGCTCTTGAGAAAAAGGACTTAAGCCCTTGAAATTACTGCCAGACTTTTTTAATACCACAAAATCGCCAATCACCTCCTCTACTCGAGCGGTTTCATATACTTGATCAATGGTGTTTCTTGTAATCAAAAATTAGTGTTTTGATAAATTTAAAACATTCTTGGCAAATGCTTTATGTTGAGAGTGAAGTCTTTAAATTTTTCGTTCAATAACGTAATTGAGCATCAATTCTAAAGCATCACGATATTCACTTTTTGGAAACTCAAATAAAATTTGTAAAGCTTCTTTTCTGTAGGTCTCCATTTTTTTTATTGCAAAATCCAGCCCTCCGTTTTCTTTCACTGTGGCAATTAATTCTTTGACCTTAGCTTTGTCTTTATTCTTATTTTTTACAATGTTTATTAGTGCTTTTTTCTCAGCTTTAGAAACAACGTTCAAAGTGTAAATAAGTGGTAGGGTCATCTTTTGTTCTTTGATGTCAATACCTGTAGGCTTTCCTATCTTTTGATCCCCATAATCAAAAAGATCATCTTTAATTTGAAATGCCATACCAAGAACCTCACCAAAATGGTGCATTTTTTCAACTTCTTCAACAGTTGCATTTACCGACTGTGCACCTAGAGCACAACAGGATGCTAACAGTGTAGCTGTTTTTTGACGTATTATTTCATAATAAATTGTTTCTGTGATGTCAAGATTTCTAGCTTTTTCAATTTGAAGTAATTCCCCTTGGCTCATTTCTCTAACTGCAACCGAAATAATTTTAAGTAAATCAAAATCTTCATTTTCAATAGACAATAACAAACCCTTGGACAGTAAGTAGTCCCCGACTAAAACAGCAATTTTATTTTTCCAAAGCGCATTAATTGAAAAAAAACCGCGCCTTTTATTACTATCATCTACAACATCATCATGAACCAACGTTGCAGTATGAATCAATTCAATAACAGAAGCACCTCTATAAGTTCTTTCATTGACCTTACCATTTCCCACTAATTTTGCAACCAGGAAAACAAACATTGGACGCATTTGTTTTCCTTTTCGATTGACTATAAAATGGGTGATTCTATTTAATAAAGCTACATTGGAGAACATAGATTGGGTGAACTTTTCTTCAAAAAGTTCCATCTCTTGATAAATAGGTACTTTAATACGTTCAACAACTTTCATAAGCCAAACAAATATATCAAATATTGAGTGACATCAAGCATCTAGCAAAGGTTTACTTTACATCAATCTTGTTGGCCAACTGACCACAGGCTGCATCAATATCCACTCCTCTAGAACGACGGTAAGTAACGCTAATTCGTGCTTTTGTCAAGGCAGCTATATAGGCATCAATTACAGTTTGATTTCCCTGCTTCATGGAAGAACCATCAATAGGATTATACTGAATTATGTTTACTTTAGATGGAATTCGTCTGCATAATCCAACCAATGCTTGAATATCTTCTTTCAAATCATTTACCCCTTCCCAAACTACATACTCAAACGTGATTTGTTTTTTTGTGTATGCATACCAATATTCCAATGATTCAATTAATTCCGTAAGTGGAAATTTTTTAGCAAATGGCATGATTCTCTCACGTACTTCTTGACGCGCACTATGAAGAGAAACGGCCAATCCAAATTTCACCTTATCGTCAGCCATTTTACGAATCAACTTTGGAATCCCAGAAGTAGAGAGTGTAATCCTTCGTGGTGACATTCCTAAAGCCTCAGTGTCGGTTATTTTTTCTATTGCAGCGAGGACATTATTGTAGTTCATTAAAGGCTCACCCATTCCCATAAAAACAATATTGGATAAAGGACGCTGGTGATAAAGTTTACTTTGCTGGTCCATCGCTACAACTTGATCATAAATCTCATCTGCGTTTAGATTGCGCATTCTTTTCAAAGCAGCTGTAGCACAAAAAGTGCAATCCAAACTACACCCTACTTGAGAGGATACACACGCTGTAGTCCTGGTACTGGTGGGAATTAAAACTGATTCCACAACCAAATTGTCATGAAGTTTAACAGCATTTTTGATTGTACCGTCAGTACTACGTTGTTGAAAATCTATATTAATATGTTTTATTTCAAAATGCGCATCAAGTAAATTGCGATGCGTCAAAGAGAGGTTGGTCATCAATTCAAAATCATGAACTCCTTTTTGCCAAAGCCATTGATACACCTGACCCCCTTTGAATGATGGGGCACCTTGCGAAACAAAGAACTCTTGAAGTTCTTCTTTGGATAGGGCTCTAATATCTTTTTTTACTCTCTCTTCCAAGATTCTTCTATAAAAAAACCGCATTACTGCGGTTTTGATTTGTTTTAAATAATTAACATGGCATCACCATAAGAATAGAAATTGTATTTTTCCTTGATAGCCACTTTGTATGCGTGTTTTATAAAATCAGGATCAGCAAATGCAGAAATCATCATTAACAGAGTAGATTTTGGGGTATGAAAATTAGTAATCATGCAATTTGCAATAGAAAAATCATAGGGAGGGAAAATAAATTTATGGGTCCAACCTTGATATTCATTGAGTAATCCAGCAGAAGAAACAGAACTTTCCAAACCACGCATTACTGTAGTACCTACGGCACAAATTCTCTTCTTTGTGGCCAAGGCATTATTTACTTTAGCAACAGCTATTGCATCAATGATGAGCTCTTCAGAATCCATTTTGTGCTTTGACAAATCTTCTACCTCAACTGGACTAAAAGTTCCAAGACCAACATGCAATGTAAGCTCAGCTAAATCTATCCCTTTAATCTCAAGACGTTTTAATAAATGTTTTGAAAAATGAAGTCCCGCTGTTGGAGCTGCAACAGCACCTTCATGTTTAGCATAAATCGTTTGATAGCGCTCTTGATCTTCTTCCTCAATGGGACGCTTAATATATTTTGGAAGAGGTGTTTGACCTAATTCCTTAAGTTTTGTTCTGAACTCAGCATAACTTCCGTCAAATAAAAAACGTAAGGTTCGACCTCTTGAAGTGGTATTGTCAATTACTTCAGCTACTAAACTCTCATCTTCACCAAAATAAAGTTTATTTCCAATTCGAATTTTACGAGCTGGGTCAACCAAAACATCCCATAATCGTTGTTCTTGATTCAATTCACGCAATAAAAATACCTCTATTCGAGCTCCTGTTTTTTCTTTATTTCCAAACAAACGTGCTGGAAAAACTTTCGTATTGTTTAATACCATCACATCACCCTCATCAAAATAATTGATTACATCTTTAAATGAATGGTGTTCAATAGTCTCCTCCTTACGATTGAGAACCATTAAACGAGATTCATCTCGGTCAGCCGCAGGCCTTTGAGCCAAAAGAGCATTAGGGAGTTCAAACTGAAAATTAGAAAGTTTCACAGGCCTGTATTTTTTAATTAAAATTAAATTTTATTAAATGTTTTAATAAATTTTGAGGTGCAAATATACTATCTCAACATAGGGGATGTCAAGTAAAAAGTGGTTTATCTCTAATTTAATTGAAAATTAAGCTTTTTCATATCCTTCCAAAAATCTGGATATGACTTTGAAACCACATCTGATGCTTCAATTTGAAGTGGAATCTTTAAGGCCAACGGTGCAAAAGCCATTGCCATTCTGTGGTCATTATAAGTGGGAATTGAACAGTTTTCTTTAAAATTGATCCCTGGGGAAAGGTGTAAACTATTTTCAGTAACCTTAATGGTGGCCCCCAATTTTGAAAGTTCTGTATTTAAAGCTTCCAAACGGTCTGTTTCTTTAATCTTTAGAGTATGTAATCCAACCAAATCACAACCGATACCCAATCCATAACATGAAACGGCTATTGTTTGGGCAATATCTGGTGCTTTGGAAAGATCCAATTTTAATGAAGTAGGGAGGGGTTTGTTTTCTTTTTTAAGAATCAAAGTGTCTCCTTCAAAATGAGAGGAAACATTCAAATTGTCATATATAGATCTTAATACAGAATCACCTTGTAAGCTTTCTTTACGAAAGCTTGTTAAATGAATTTCAGCCGTTTCTGAAAGTGCTGCTATACTAAAAAAATATGAAGCAGAACTCCAATCAGACTCAACAATTTGTATGTCTTTCTTAATTTCTTTCATTGGTGAAACACAGATTAGCTGTCCCTCAAAAGAGGTAGATACGCCAAGTGAATTCAACAGGGATAATGTCATATTAATATAGGGAATGGATGTGATTTTACCTACCAAATGCAACTCTAAACCTTGCTCCAAAACAGGTCCTAATAAAAGTAAAGCAGAAATATATTGGCTACTTACATCGGCAGGTAGCTCAACCTTTCCACCGGCAAGCTTTTTACCATGAATTTTCAAGGGTGGAAATCCTTCTTCTTTTTCATAGCTTATGGAAGCGCCAATATCACGCAAGGCATCTACCAAAATTTGAATTGGACGTTCTTGCATTCTAGAGGAGCCTGTCAGCACAACAGATCTTCCTTGTATATGAGAAAAATAGGCTGTTAAAAAGCGCATCGCAGTTCCCGCATGATGAATATCAATCCTGTCTGACGATGTTTGTAATGCTTTTTGCATCACCTTGCTGTCATCAGAATTAGAGGTGTTTTTTAATTCAAAACCGTTAAATAACGCCTGTAGAAGAAGGAGTCTATTGGTTTCACTTTTAGATCCGGTAATATTGATTGATCCTTCGCAGTGACCATTTGGGTGTGCAATTTTAATATCCATAAATCAGTTATGATTTTAATTTTGGATTGTTATGATGCCGCGCATGATCACGCTGTGTTTTTTTAGCTATTTTTTTTTCAAAAGCATGCTGTAAGTCAACTCCAGTTTGGTTTGCTAAACAAATAGCCACAAAAATAACATCTGCTAATTCCTCTCCCAAATCCTTGTCTTTATCACTTTCCTTTTCGGATTGTTCTCCATAACGTCTAGCAATGATACGTGCAACTTCACCCACTTCTTCTGTGAGCTGTGCCATGTTTGTCAACTCATTGAAATAGCGAACTCCGTGGTTTTGAATCCACTCATCTACTGCTTGTTGTACTCCTTTTAAATCCATTTTCAAAAATAGCTATAAATGTTGGTATGAGCATAACTCATCTTCCAAGTTTGACGTATTAAAACAATGATTTTAATTCTTTCAACGAATAAACAATTGGACATATATGATGCTCTTTTTCCCCATGAGAATTGAAATGGATGGCATACATACCTTGGTCTATAGCACCTAAAATATCAGCTTCAAGGCTGTCGCCTATCATGATTGAAGTTGCCGCCTGTGTCTCTGTGACTTTTAAAGCTTCAATGAAAATTTGAGGATGCGGCTTTTTATAGCCTACTTTTTCTGCTGTAAAAACATGTTCAAAATAGGATTGAATACCTGAATTTTTCATTTTAAAATGCTGAACTTCATCAAATCCATTAGTAATAATATGTAATCTATATCGCTTATGCAGTGTTTCTAACAAATCAATCGTTCCCTCAAATAAATGTGGAAATGTAGAGAGATAAGCAATATATAGTTCTGAAATCTGGCTAATGATTGTATCAGATACAGTTATCTTCAGAGCTTCGAAAGTTTTTGACAACCTGTTAAATCTTAACTCCTGTTGGGTGATTTTATTTTCTCTATACAACTTCCAATAGGCATGATTTATTGGGTTATATACTTCAAGAAATTCTTCTAGATTAACTGGCATGTTTACATCCTCAAAAACCTTGTCAAAAGTCAACCCCGAATTCTTTTCAAAATCCCAAAGGGTATGATCTAAATCAAAAAAAATATCTGTAATAATCTCAGGATTTATCATTTTATATGTTTTTGATTTCGCATTTATTATACCACTAAAAAAATGGATTAAAGTGAAAAAAATTAAAAATAAGTGGGGTGGATCAAACAGGGTTTTATAACAACCCTTCATCTGCGAAGCTAAAATAACCTTTTTTTGACACAATTATATGGTCTAATATTCTAAGATCAACACTAGCGGCTGCTAGCTTGAATTTTCTAGTGATTTGTTCGTCTGAACTACTAGGAGTCAACCCCCCTGATGGGTGATTATGTGCTAAGATTAATCCCGTAGCTCCAACTTCAAAAGCTCGCTTAAATGCTAGGCGAAGATCTACTGTTGTTTGAGTAATACCTCCTTTACTTAGCCTATATTTTTCCAACAAACGGTTGGATTGATTTAAATATAAAATCCAAAACTCTTCGTGTGGCAGGGTGTCCAAATCCATGTAAATTGATTCATAAACTATTTTACTAGAGTTTAAAACAGTTGTTTTGTCTGGCTGTTGTTTTTGAAAACGCTTTGATAATTCAACTACCGCTTTCAGTTTAATAGCTTTTACCTCACCTATTCCTTTAAATTCCACAAGACGTTCTATGGGCAACTGTTCAAACTTTTGAAGATCATTATTTATACTCAAAAGTATTCGCTTCATGAGCCCAACTGCACTTTCACTGGAAGATCCAGATCCAATTAAAACAGCAAATAGTTCTGCATTACTTAGATAGGATGCGCCTTGTGATTTTAATTTTTCTCTAGGTCGATCGGATACATCCCAATCTTTGATGGTGAATGATTTCTTTTTGAGGGGCATTTGGGGAATTTTTCAATATCACTAAAATATAAAATATTTAAGAACCCAAAAGAAGCAATAACTAAAATCACTTTTTACTCAGAAAATTGTAATCACTTGCTTTAATTTCTCCCAATCTAAATCACCAAAGTTTCCTGAACTCATCATCACCAGTACATAATTTACATATTCTTGTTCAAACAGCTCTTTTTGTAAAACTTTCGCTTCAGTGATTACCTCAATAGAAGAATGGTTAAAAGCTTTTTTGATTGCGTCAGGATCAATGGGGGCTCTGTTTTTTATTTTTAACGCCTCAGGGTCATAAAAAACAATAGCTTCATCTGCAGCAGTTAAGGAGTCTTTATATTGTTTTATAAAAGTGGCGTCTAAACTACTGTATGTGTGTAACTCCAAGCACACTTTGATTTTATGTCGTGAAAATTGACTTTTCACAGCTTTAGCACTAGCACTAACTTTACTGGGCGCATGAGCGAAATCTTTAAATAATATTGCTGTTTTACCCTTTGCAAGTCGTTCCATTCGTTTTGCTGCACCTGTAAAACTTGGAATTGCTTCATAAAAGTCAGAAACATCTACTCCCATGAGCTGTGAAATCCATCTGGCACCTGCAAGGTTCATTAAATTATGAGTACCAAAAACGGATAAAGGTAAACTTCCCTCGGAAGTGTTTAAATAAGTAATTCCATTATCTACAGTATGCTCAGGGGTAACATAAGGTATTTTTTTTACGGGATGCGAGCAATTTTCTACTAAAGATTTTAACTCCTTATCCTCCTCATTGTAAAACAACACACCTCCCTCAACAATAGAATAAATAAATTTTTCAAATTGAGAAATATAGTCTTCAAAAGTTGGAAATACATTAACATGATCCCATGCTATTCCACTGATTAAAGCAATTTCCGGTTTGTACCATAAAAATTTGGGTTGTGAATCTATTGCAGAAGATAAATATTCATCTCCTTCCAATAAAATAAAATCATTTTCATCAGAAATAGACAACGTCTCAGTAACAGCAGGAACGGGTGCTCCTATCATAAAATCGGTACTGACACCATGGTAATTTAAAACATGTAAAACCATTGCTGTAATAGTAGTTTTACCATGACTCCCAGCAACAACCACAGTAGATTTTTCTTTACACATTGATGCCAAAAACTCAGGATAGGATTGAATTTTTAATCCTAAAGCTTGCGCCATTATAAGCTCTGGATTATCTGCCTTAGCATGCATTCCTAATACAACCACATCTATTTCATTATTAAGTTTTTCAGGATGCCAGCCCAATGTATCTGGAAGTAAATTTGCTTGTTCTAATTTTGTTTTGGAAGGGTCAAAGATGGCATCATCACTTCCTGTTACTCGATGTCCTAGGCGATGCATCGCAAGTGCTAAACTGTGCATTGCACTCCCTCCTATCGCAATAAAATGCAATTGCATCATAGTCTTAATTTATAAAGATCACGTATTTAAAAGTTTCCAGAGTGCATCTTTTAACTCCATTAAATGATATTGCGTTGCACTAGATATGATAAGATGAGGAATCTCTTTAAAAAGAGTTTTCATCTCTTTAGCATATTCTTCCTTCAACTCATCATCTAATAAATCGGCTTTAGAAAGCACTACCATAAATTGTTTATCTAAAAGCTCTGGGTTGTACTTTATAAGTTCTTTTTGAAGGATATCAAACTCTTTTTTTAAATTTTTGGTATCGGCAGGAATTACAAATAGCAGAATAGAATTACGTTCAATATGTCTTAAGAAATAGTGTCCTAATCCTTTTCCTTCAGCAGCACCTTCAATTATTCCTGGAATATCGGCCATTACAAAAGATTGAAAATCTCGATATTCAACAATTCCCAGGTTAGGTTTAAGTGTAGTAAATTCGTAATCCGCAATTTTGGGTTTTGCGGAAGTTAGTGCAGCCAATAGGGTAGACTTTCCAGCGTTTGGAAAACCAACAAGTCCAACATCCGCTAATACTTTTAACTCTAAAGTGATTTGAAAAGTTTTTCCTTCAATACCCGGTTGAGCATAACGAGGGGTCTGCCGTGTAGATGATTTGAAGTGCCAATTTCCTCGTCCCCCTAAGCCACCTTCTTGAATTATTACTTCTTGATTGTCTTCAGTAATTTCAAATAAAATTTCATTCGTTTCTGTGCTACGAACTACCGTACCCATAGGAATATCGATGTATATATCTTCTCCCTGTGCGCCACTACTCCTGTTTTTACTACCATCTCCCCCATGTCCAGCGGAAAAATGTTTTTTAAATTTAAAGGTATAAAGTGTCCAAAGTTGACTGTTTCCCCTCAAAATCACGTGACCTCCACGACCTCCGTCACCTCCGTCAGGACCACCCTTTGTAATATATTTTTCTCGATGTAAATGTATTGAACCTTTACCCCCATTACCGGAACTTACATAAAGCTTGACGTAATCAACAAAATTTCCTTCCGTCATAGTCTAGTTTAAACCACCTATTAACAAAGTCAAACGGTCAGTTATTTCCTGAATAGTACCTATCCCATTGACACTATGGAATTTCTGCTGGCCTTCATAATAATTACGTAACGGTGCTGTTTTTTGATTGTACTCATCAAAACGATTTCTTATTTTGATTTCATCTTGATCATCCGTTCTGCCACTTGTTTGACCTCTCTCCAATAAGCGTTGTACCAAAATATCATCATCAGCTTCCAACGCTATGGTTGCATTAATATGCATACCCTTAGTTTTTAAAAACAGATCCAAAGCTTCTGCTTGGGCTTCTGTTCTCGGAAAACCATCAAAAATAAAACCTTCAGCATTTGGATTTTGATCTACCTCAGCTTCTAACATATCAATGGTCACTTGATCGGGCACTAAATCTCCTTTATCCATATAAGATTGGGCTAATTTTCCCAGTTTAGTCTCATTTTTTATATTATATCGAAATAAATCTCCGGTAGAGATATGAACTAAATTAAAAGTTGTTTTTAAAAATGCTGCTTGCGTTCCTTTTCCTGCCCCAGGCTTTCCAAATAAAACTAAATTGATCATGGATTTTAATAATTTTGAACAAAGATATCCATTTTAAGTGGCTTTTTTCCATTCCAAAAAACTTATGCGTATTTTTGCAAAAAGGTTTTCATGGGATTTTTCTCTGGTTCACAAACAATTGGGATTTTAGGCGGTGGCCAATTAGGCAAAATGCTCCTTACTACAACGCGTCAATGGGACATTAATACTAAAATAATGGATCCTAGTGATCAAGCCCCTGCACGTATTGCTTGTAATTCATTTGTCGTTGGTGATTTAATGAATTATGATAAAGTAGTCAACTTTGGAAAAAATGTTGATGTACTCACCATAGAAATCGAAAATGTTAATACCGATGCACTTGCAACACTAGAGGAGCAGGGAGTAAAAGTTTATCCTCAAGCGAGTGTTCTAAAAATAATCCAAAACAAATGTCATCAAAAACAATTTTATAAATCAAATAATATTCCAACAGCTCCTTTTCAACTCTTTGAGTCTAAAAATGCATTAAAAGAAGCCGTAGGAAAAGGGACTGTTTCATTTCCTTTTGTTTGGAAATCAGAAGCCATGGGATATGACGGTTATGGTGTTCAAATTGTTCGATCTAATACAGATTTAGAAAGTGTTAATGAAGGGGCCTGTATGGCTGAAGACTTAGTTTCCATTGATAAAGAACTCGGAATAATTGTTTGTAGAAGTCCTAAGGGAGAATCCGTTTGCTACCCTTGTGTAGAAATGGAGTTTCATCCAACTGCTAATCAAGTAGAATATGTTTTGAGTCCCGCTCGAATTTCGAAATCACTAGCGAAAAAAGCGACAGCCCTTGCCCAACTCGTTTCACAATCTTTTGAGCATGTTGGTTTATTGGCGGTAGAATTATTTTTAACAAAAGAAGGTGAATTGATCGTCAATGAAGTTGCGCCAAGACCTCACAACAGTGGACATTTCAGTATTGAAGCTTCATATACTTCCCAGTTTGAACAACATATCCGTGCCATACTTGATCTACCTTTAGGAAATACAGAAAATAAAGTAGCAGGTGTTATGGTAAATTTAGTTGGGAAAGAAGGACATAGCGGACCTGTTCATTATAAAAATTTAGAAGATATTTTAGCTATAGAAGGGGTAAATCCTCATATATATGGCAAAAAAGAAACACGTCCTTTTCGTAAGATGGGACATATAACCATAGTCAATAAAGACCTTGGTACTGCTCGTGATATAGCAGAACACGTAAAAGAAACAATTGAAGTAATTACAAAATAATATGGCACAAGTAGGAATTATTATGGGAAGTCAGTCTGACTTACCTATCATGGAAGAAGCAATTGCTGTTCTAAAAGAATTTAATATTGAGACAGAAGTTGATATTGTTTCAGCTCACAGAACCCCTGAAAAAATGATGTCCTATGGGTCTGAAGCTCACAAACGGGGCCTAAAAGTTATTATTGCTGGAGCAGGTGGCGCAGCTCACCTTCCTGGAATGATCGCTTCACTTTCTCCTCTACCCGTAATTGGGGTTCCAATAAAATCGAGTAATTCCATCGACGGCTGGGACAGTATACTCTCTATACTTCAAATGCCTGGAGGGGTACCCGTAGCTACTGTTGCTCTAAATGGCGCAAAGAATGCTGGAATATTGGCTGCTCAAATTTTAGGAAGTCAAAATTCAAAGGTTCAAGAACAGGTTATTTCTTTCAAAGAAAATTTGAAAGAAAAAGTGATTCAAAGCAGTCAAAATATAAAAAAATAAAAATCTTGGGTAATCCTCTCTTATTAGACTTCAAAACCCCTTTTGAAGCGGCACCATTTACAAAAATTAAAACCGAACATTTTATTCCAGCCCTTCAATATAGTATTGATGTAGCGTTAAAAGAAATAAATAAATTAGTTCAAAACAAAGAAATCCCCACTTTTCAAAACACACTAGATGCTTTAGAGAATTGTAGAAGTCTTATTGGAAGAAATAGTTCACTGCTTTTTAATTTAAACAGCGCTGAAACTAGTGACTCACTCCAAAAAGTGGCTCAGGAAGCAGCACCACTTTTAACAAAGTTCCAAAATGATATTCGCTTAAACGAAACCCTTTTCAAGCGTATTCAATTTGTCTATGAAAATGAAAACCGCGAAAAACTCAACACAGAACAACTAACCTTACTCGAAAAAGAGTACAAGGGTTTTGTTCGGAATGGTGCCTTGCTAAAACAGGATGCAAAAGAAAAACTTAGAACTATTGATACCGAACTGGCACAATTGAGTCTTAGTTTTGGAGAAAATGTTTTAGCCGATACCCAAACCTACATTCTACATGTTCAGAAAGAAAAAAACCTTAAAGGACTTCCTGAAAACATTGTAGAAATGGCACAACAGATAGCAGAACAAAAAGGATTAAAAGGATGGATTTTTACTTTAGACTATCCCAGTTATGTTCCTTTTATGACCTATTCAGAAAATAGAGAACTAAGAAAGGAATTAAGTCTTGCCTTTGGAAAAAGAGGATTTCAGGATAACAATCATAATAATTCAGTTGTTATTTTAAAAATTATTAAGCTCCGCCTAGAAAGAGCAAAGCTGCTTGGTTATGAATCTCATGCTGCTTTTGTTTTAGAGGAGCGAATGGCTAAAAGCGAGAAAAATGTAGAATCATTTTTAAACAACTTAAGCAAAAAAGCACACCCTGTAGCAAAAAAAGAATGGAATACCATGGAAGCATTTGCTAAAGAAAACCTGGGTATATCTACACTTGAAAAATGGGATACGGCCTTTGTCGCTGAAAAACTTAAACAAGAAGAATTTGATTTAAATGAACAAGTGCTCAAACCTTATTTCCCTTTAAACAAAGTCTTAGATGGATTATTTCAAATTATAGAACGCTTGTATGGTTTGAGTTTTTATAAAACTACAGAAATCGATACTTATCAGGAAGAAGTGGATGTTTATGAGGTTAAAAAATCAGATCAGTTTCACGCCTTGTTATACACAGATTTTTTTCCAAGACCTGGAAAAAGAAACGGAGCCTGGATGACCAGCTACCGCTCTCAGAAAAAAGGACAGCGTCCACACATTTCAATTGTTTGTAATTTTTCACAACCCACAAAAACTCAACCTTCATTGTTAACCTTTCAAGAAGTGACTACTTTATTTCATGAATTTGGACACGCCTTGCACGGGATATTGGCAAATACTACCTATAGCGGCTTGAGTGGAACCAGTGTTTATTGGGATTTTGTTGAGCTACCAAGTCAAATCATGGAAAACTGGTGCTATGAACCTGAAGCTTTGGCACTCTTTGCAAAGCATTATGAAACAGATGAAGTCATTCCACACGGATATATTGAAAAAATTAAAAAAGCCGCACATTTTCAACAGGGTTTACAAACACTCAGACAGTTGAGTTTTGGCTATTTAGACCTTTCTTTTCATACTAAAAACGCTAACTTAATCGAAGAAGTAAAAACGCATGAAAAAAATCAAATAGCCCCACTGCAATTTACCAGCGACATTTCTGAAAATTGTATGAGCACTTCGTTTTCACATATATTTCAGGGAGGGTATGCTGCCGGTTACTACAGCTATAAATGGGCAGAAGTTTTGGATGCAGATGCTTTTGAATTGTTTTTAGAAAAAGGAGTCTTTGACTCACAAACTGCAAAATCATTTATGGAAAACATCCTATCTAAAGGAGGGACAGAACACCCGATGACACTTTACAAACGCTTTAGAGGAAAAGAGCCCGACCCCGCCGCTTTGCTGCGAAGAGCAGGACTCGCTTAAGTCTTTGATAAAATTTCATTATCTTAAGGATTATTTTTTATTATTAATCCGAGAGGTATGCCCCAAATCAAACCCTCAATACTTGGAGTTTTATTCTTTATTGGCACTTTTAATTTAAGTTGTCAGGTTACTTTTTTTGGTGATTTGTATGTTGGAAAAAATAAAGAGTTACATATTGCTTTTAAAGAAACCTATTTTAGTGGTGGAAAAATTAAAACCCATCGCCAAGATCCTGTAGGGATTATTTCATTTGGTTCAGAAAGTAAATGGACTCAATTATATGAAAATTCATATGTAGATGGAATTATTCGAATTTATCATGATGGTGTTTTTACCTTCCCTGTTGGTGACTTAAATATCTTTAGTCCCATTACTTTCTATTTAATAGGAAATGAAAACTATATTCAAGTTGAATACAACCATACTCTTAATCGATTATACTTTTCTAATTCAATGGAGATTGAAACTCCTCAACATCATTTTTGGAGCTGGAAAGTACAGGGAAATCCTTTTGCAAGAATTCAGACTTTTTGGTGGCCAAATCACAAAATAGTTAGTTTAACTAAAAATGAAGTGATAACCGATATTTTAAATATTGGATTACTTCTTAAGGGTAAATGGAAAAAATATTTTTCAAGCTTAACATCAAATCCTTTCACACCCGAATTTCCATTAAGTGCAAAATACGGATCAAGCATTGGAGTAGAACCTATATCGTTATCTGAGAATAGCGTAATCACTTACTTGACAAATAAGAAAGATCTTAAAATTGAAAAACTAGTCAGCCAAGTGATTACTCCAAATAATGATAATACAAATGATACCTGGAAAATACAAGGGTATCAATTTAATCTCAAAAGTGAGATTAAAGTTTATGACCTTAATCAAAAGCTAGTTTTTTCACATCTAGAAATTTACAATAATGACTGGGACGGGACGGCAGTGCAAACTGGTGAACCATTAGACAATGGAGGCTATTTTTTTACCTTGGATTTAGATGGGAAAAAACCCATTGAAAAAAAAGGGTGGTTATACATAAGAAGAAATTAATAATGAATGCAAATAAACAAATACTTGTTTTGTATTGTATCTCCCTTATTGGGCTACCTTCTCTTTGTGTAGGTCAAGAGGAAGATTTACTTCTAATTTTTCCAAAACAATTACAATGGATTAATCCTGCATCAATTGGCTTAGAAAAAGAAACAAACTTAGGCCTTCTTATCAATAGTAAATGGCTAGGAATTAAAGATGCTCCCAAGCAACAAACTTTATTTTACGAATCTTTTAGTGGAAAGAAAAATATTAATTTTGGTGGGCTAATAAGAAACCAAAGTCGTTTTGCAGAAAACAGCATCCAATTTTTTGGCCAATTCTCCTTTCCAATAAAGTTAAATTCATTTGTTGAACTTCACCTAGGAATTCATGGAGGAGGAGAATTTTCTGAATTAAATTTTGACTATTTACACTCTGTTGATGGAGTTATTATTGATCCCTTGTTACAAAAGCAAACTCATTTCACCCCTAACTTAGGAGTCGGTTTTCATTTAAAAATTTCAAACTATTCCATTCAAGGTTCATTTCCAAAACTTTTGGAGCGTTTTGCATTTCAAAAAATATTTCAGCTATCTATTCCCAATAGACTCTATTTTTTTAGTGAAGTAGAATGGTCTCAAAAGAGTATTCTTAAAAGCAATCTATTAAAAGTCACTCTTCAATATCACAACTTAGGAATTAATAAAAATACTGCACAAGTCAAAGCGAGTCATATCTTTCGCTTTGGGGAAATTTACCTAGGAATAAATTCGAAAAAAAACATGGGAATTGGTTTTCTTTTTGATACAAAGAAAATACTGAGTATTGGATATGCATTCCAATTTCCAATTGCTGTTAGCTCAGATTTAAAATTAAATAATCATTCCATTTATCTTCAGTTTAATATAAAAAAAAATAGCTCAGAAAATCCAAATTTATGATAAAACCTATGTCTCATGAAAAACCATTCTTTTAGTTTATATCTATTATTTATCCTTTTCACTCTTAAATCAAATGGGCTCTTTGGTCAAATAAAAATGGGAGATAATCCCCTAGTTATTGACCCAGCAGCAATTTTTGAAATTGAAAGTAAAGAACAAGGTGTTCTTCTTGCTAGAATGTCCTCTGGAGAACGAGAAAAAATTTCATTTTCTAACCTCCCTAATGGACTTCTAATTTTTAATACTGATTTGGATGGTTTTGAATATTATTCCTCCTTTTTAAAAAAATGGATTCCAATTTCATCCAATCTACCTCAACTAGTATTAGTTGAAAACAAACTTTCTATTTCCGCTGAAAATGCTGTAGATCTTACTCCTTTTATGGATAATACAGATAAACAAAGGCTTAGTTTAGAGGGTAATATACTTAAATTAGAACAAGGCGGTTCCATAGACCTGTCACCAATTTTGATTCAAAATAGTGCTCAACAACTTCAATTAAATGGAACTCATCTTATTCTAGAAAATGGAGGGTCTGTTGATTTAAGCCCAATCTTTTCAATAAATACTGATGCACAACAACTCTCCTTAATCAGCTCCACATTAATGCTGGAACGAAGTGGTAGTATTGACTTATCGAGTATTAATATAAACACGGACAACCAAAAAATTGATCAATTTCAATTAGTGAGTAATACCCTTTTTCTTTCCATTGAAAACGATAACCAAATACCATTACAAATAAATCTTCCAGACTCAAACACAGACGCTCAACAACTCTCCTTAGTTAGTTCCACATTAATGCTAGAACGAAGTGGTAGTGTTGACTTATCAGGTATTAGTTTAAACACTGACAACCAAAAAATTGATCAATTCCAAATAGTGAGCAATACCCTTTTTCTTTCCATTGAAAACGATAACCAAATACCATTACAAATAAATCTTCCAGAAACAAACACAGATAATCAAATGATCTCATTAAATAGTAGTTCAACTCTTTCATTAGAACGTGGAGGGATTATTGACTTAAGCTCTTTTAAAGACAACACTGATCAACAAAAATTAAATTTAACGCTAGTCAATTCTCAAACGGCAATAATTGGAATTACAAATGGAAATACTATTCAGTGGGCTACCAATGGTTCTTTAACTTTTTCAATGACATCTAGCAATGTGCTCATGATAGAAACTCAAAAAAGCCCCTTTAGTAGAGAAGCTGGTGTAATTTCAAATGGCGAGAGCGATTGGATGAATGAAAATTTTGTCTTTGGAAGCGATCGCTTAGATAATGATAATTCAATCACACAAGATAATAAACGCTTCTTTTTTTCAAAAAAATCAGGGGCTTTTAGAGCTGGCTTTGCACAAAGTGATCAATGGGACAGTAAAAACATCGGAACTTATTCTGTAGCTATGGGAAGAAACACTATCGCTTCAGGTTATAACTCCTCCGCCTTTGGCATAAGCACTAAAGCTTCAGCATGGTATTCTTCAGCCTTTGGTCAAGGTACCGAAGCAAATAGCCGCACCGAAATGGTGATTGGTAGTTATAATTCAAAAACAACTAGCTTGGGAGGGACAAGAGATTGGAACCCTCTTGATCGTTTATTTGTTATAGGCAATGGTACAGGAAGTACAACGGCAAGTAGAACAGATGCTTTAGTTATGCTTAAAAACGGAACTACTTTAGTAAATGGTATGTGGACAGGCCCGGGATTTACAATTTTATCAGATAGACGATTAAAATCAAAATCTTCAAAATTAAAACATGGAATTAAAGAACTAGAAAAGATCAATACTTATAAATATGAATTAAAAACAATTCAAAATAAAAAAAGATTTGGGCTCATGGCAGATGAAGTAGAAAAAATATTTCCAGAGCTAGTCACTACTCATCACAATGAAAAAAATTATAAAAGCATCGATTACATTGGACTTATTCCAGTTTTAATGAATGCACTTATTGAACAACAAAAGGAAATCGACCACTTAAAAAAACGCATTAAAAAGAGGTAAATTACCAATTCATAAATCCTCCCTCTAAATCGTAGATTTTAGTAAATCCAAGAGAATCCATTATTTTTGCTGCCTTTCCACTTCGGTTTCCAGAGCGACAATAAATTAAAAGTGTTTTATTTTTATTTAAGGCAGAAATATTTTCTATAAAATCAGCTGCTTTAAAATCAATATTCACAGCATTTTCTATATGTCCATTCTCAAATTCATTGGGTGTTCTGACATCTATTATTTGATGGTTTTCTTTTATAAGTTCAAGATATGCTTCTTTGTTTACGACTTCAATAAAACTTGTGTTTTGAGTGCACGAAATAAATAAAATTAGAATGAGTTTTTTCATAGTATTGTTTTAATAAAAATAAGAAATTAGATGGAAACTCATCCACCAAACTATAGGAATCCCCTCTATCCAAAAACTAGTAAAATAATTAGAGTCTTGAGGAGAACAATAAAAAAGAGCACTACCAAGTAACATAAAAGCAATAAAAGCTGGTGCTAAAACTAATAAATCATTTGAAAATACAAGAACAGTAAAAATAAGAGCAACCGTCAACAAAAAGAAACCAAGCTTTTTTGTTTTGTAAATTCCTAACTGCTGAGGAATCGTTCTCAAATGAATAGTGTCTTTTGAAGAATCTCTAATCTCAAAAGGCAAAGTAGCTACCCAAACATAAAAAAATTGAATAATAAACCATTTCATAAATAAGCTAAATGAAAAGTCTGATGAAGATGCAAAAGGAACCCCAACGGTCAGCAAAACCCAACTAAGAGCTACTAAGTATATTTTCCACCCTTTTTTGTTACGCCAATTTGACGTTTCACCAAAAAAAGGAATTGTATATAATACAACCAAGAGTCCCCCTAAAACAACAAACACCTTTGCTAAATTAGTGAGCGCAAAAAAAAATCCAAAAGTGAGTAATCCGCTAGTTACTAAAAGAATAAAAAGCCCTGGATTTTTTTTTCTTTTGGAAGAGGATATAAATATGGAGAAATACTTAATGAAATTATAGACAAAAAGAGTACTTAAAAAAATAAATATTAACAGGTTTTGAGAGGTGCTTCCATACACAGAACCATTCGCTAAGGCACCCATACAAGTTACAGATAAAGCCACATGAATACTGGATTTAACATAAAAATGAAAACAATTTTTAAATACTTTTAGCACATGTAAATATCGAAACTTTAAAGGAGTTGAAGTTTGTTTTTAAAAAAAAAAATAAGAACTGGTGAAAGAACAAAAAAAATGTCCTGTATATATTCTATTTTTGCTGAAATTTCTAATGTATGAGAACGGATAAGTTTGTTGAAAGACACATTGGCCCAAATGAAGATGAGATTAAGAAAATGCTTACTAAAATTGGGGCTGAATCAATAGAGCAATTACTTGAGGAAACCATTCCCGAAACGATCCGCCTTGACACTGATTTGGATTTACCAGGTGGAATAAGTGAATATGCTTTTTCTGAAAAAATCCAAAAACTAGGTCGTGAAAATAAATCATTTGAAACCTATATCGGTTTAGGTTATCATGCAGCAATCACTCCCGCTGTTATTCAGCGTAACATACTAGAAAATCCAGGATGGTATACCGCTTACACACCATATCAAGCTGAAATTGCTCAAGGTAGACTTGAGGCTTTATTCAATTTTCAAACGCTAGTTTGTGATCTCACTGGAATGGAATTGGCAAATGCTTCACTTTTAGACGAAAGCACTGCTGCAGCGGAAGCGATGACAATGCTCTTTGGAGCTCGTACACGTGAACAGAAAAAAAATGAAGCACACCATTTTTTTGTTGACGAAAATATTTTACCGCAAACGCTCTCCTTATTAAAAACACGTGCTACACCACTAGGAATAGAATTAAATATTGGAAATCCAGAAGGACATACTTACAGCACAAACTTCTTTGGAGCGATACTCCAATATCCTGGAAAACATGGTGCAATTCCAAATTTAAAAAAATGGATCGATAGAGCTAAAGAGTTTGGAATATGTACTGTTGTGGCGGCAGATATTATGAGTTTGGTTGTTTTAGAATCGCCAGGTCAAAATGGCGCTGATGTAGTTGTAGGTACGACACAGCGTTTTGGTATTCCCTTAGGCTATGGAGGGCCACATGCAGCCTTCTTTGCTACTAAAGAGCATTATAAAAGAAATATTCCTGGAAGAATCATTGGACAAACACGTGATCTAAACGAAAATCCAGCACTTCGCATGGCACTTCAGACTAGGGAGCAACATATTAAAAGAGATCGAGCCACATCCAATATATGCACCGCACAAGTTCTCTTGGCTGTAATGGCAGGAATGTATGCTGTCTATCATGGTCCCAAAGGACTTCAATACATTGCTAATGGAATTCATAAAAAAACCTCATCGCTAAACGAAAAAATTAAGCACCTTGGACTAAATCAAAAAAATGAATTCTTTTTTGACACATTATCTATTGAAGCAAATGCAAAAAATATTAAAAAAATTGCAGAGAAAAAAGAGATTAACTTTTATTATCCCGACAAAAACACCGTTTGCATTTCAATAAATGAGACCACTTCAAATCATGATATTGATCAAATAGTAATGGTGTTTTCAGAATCCCTCGAAAAAGATAATTCTGATATAACTTCAAACGGAACAGTTCCTATAAAACTTCCAAAAGAAGACCTGAGAAAAAGTGCTTTTTTGACACATCCTGTTTTCAACTCTTATCACTCAGAAACGGCCTTAATGCGCTATATAAAGTCCCTTGAACGAAAAGATTTAGCTCTAAACCACTCCATGATCTCTTTAGGATCATGCACCATGAAACTCAATGCAGCTTCAGAAATGCTTCCCTTGAGTGATTCTAACTGGGGAGCAATACATCCTTTTGTCCCTGTAGATCAAGCAGCAGGTTATCAAAAAATGCTTTCGCATCTCACAGAACAACTTAATGTGGTTACAGGGTTTGCTGCAACCTCTTTACAGCCAAATTCTGGTGCACAAGGAGAATATTCTGGATTAATGGTAATACGTGCCTATCATGAATCAAGAAAGGATTTTCATAGAAATATATGCATCATTCCAGCATCTGCACATGGAACAAATCCAGCCTCTGCAGTTATGGCTGGTATGACTGTTGTTGTAACTGGAACCGATAAAAAAGGGAACATTGATTGGGACGATTTACAAGAAAAAGCTCTTTTACACAAAGACAATCTTTCTGCATTAATGATTACATATCCTAGTACGCATGGTGTGTTTGAAACTAAAATTAAGGAAATAACAAAACTTATTCATGATTATGGAGGGCAGGTCTATATGGACGGAGCAAACATGAATGCACAAGTGGGCTTGACAAGCCCAGCAGTAATTGGAGCAGATGTTTGCCATCTGAATCTACACAAAACATTTGCCATTCCTCACGGAGGAGGTGGACCGGGTGTAGGGCCTATCTGTGTTGCAAAACATTTAGCACCTTTTTTACCAGGAAACCCTGTCATTCAAACTGGTGGAGACCAAGCAATTACTGCAATTTCTGGAGCTCCTTTTGGCTCCGCTCTAGCTTGCCTTATTTCTTACGGATACATTGAAATGTTGGGAGGTTCAGGACTAAGAAAAGCAACAGAAATAGCAATTTTGAACGCTAATTATATACAGAAAAGGCTTGAAGGTGCCTATGATGTTTTATATACAGGTATAAAAGGGAGAGCGGCTCACGAACTTATTATTGATTGTAGGTCTTTTAAAGAATTTGGAATAGAAGTGGTAGATATTGCAAAACGTCTCATGGACTATGGCTTTCATGCTCCTACAGTTTCATTTCCAGTACCTGGAACAATGATGATTGAACCTACTGAAAGTGAAAATGTAAGTGAAATGGATCGTTTTTGTGATGCAATGATTTCAATCAGAATGGAAATTGCTGGTGGTGAAAAGGAACACCTACTTTTAAAAAATGCACCACACACATTAGCTATGGTTACTGATGACAAATGGGACTTCCCCTACAGCCGTCAAAAAGCTGCCTTTCCTCTAGAATTTGTATATGAAAATAAATTCTGGCCAAGTGTTAGAAGGGTTGATGAAGCCTATGGAGATCGTAATTTAGTTTGTAGCTGTCTTCCTCTAGATTCATATTTAAATAGTTGATAAATAGATTATTAAGAATTTATATTCCGTAAAAATTTAAATTAAAATAGATTTTAGGCATCGTAGCTGTTTTTACAAAACAAAGAAGCTAGATGTTCAAAAGAATACCTTTGGTTTCTTATTATGAACATAAAGATAACAGGCACCGGAAGTAGTATCCCAGAAAGGATACAACCAAACGTACAATTTTCTTCAAATTCATTTTTTGACGCCACTGGATCAAGAATTGAAAATCCCAACGAAGAAATTATTGAGAAATTTCAGGCCATAACCGGCATTGAACAACGCAGGTACATCAGAGAGGATCAAACTGTTTTAGACATTGCGTTAGAAGCAGCACAAAATGCAATAACTGACGCTTCTCTGGACGCAGAAAATTTAGATTATATCATTTTTGCTCATAACGTTGGTGATATTGCTCTCAACTCAAATCAAGTAAATACCCTTCCAAGTTTAGCCTCAAAATTAAAAGCAGCTTTGAAAATTAAAAATCCTGAATGTGTAGCTTATGATATTCTATTTGGCTGTCCAGGTTGGGTTGAAGGAATTATCCAAGCCAAAGCGTTTATAAAAGCTGAAATGGCTCAAAAATGTCTGGTAATAGGCGCAGATACTCTTTCAAGAGTTCTGGATCAAAGTGACAGAGATTCAATGATATATGCTGATGGAGCTGGAGCTGCCATTATTGAGGCAACCGAAGATGAAGGAGGAATTCTTTCTCACAAAACAGTAACTTACACTTCTGAAGGTGAAGCAGAATTTATTTTTTATGGCACCGCAAATGATTTAGGTAAAGGGACAAAGTATATTAAAATGTTTGGGAGAAGAGTCTATGAATTTGCATTAAGTAAAGTACCTCTGGCAATTCAATCGTGCCTTGAAGCTTCTGGAGAATCTATTGATGAAGTAAAGAAAATTTTTATTCATCAAGCTAATCTTAAAATGGATGATGCTATCGTAAAACGCTTTTACAGACTATACAAAAAACCTGTACCAAGTGATGTTTTACCAATGAATATTCAAGAATATGGTAATAGTTCTGTAGCTACAATACCCACACTCTTTGATTTAATTCGTAAAGAAAAATATCAGGGGCACCATGTTGAAAAAGGAGATCTTGTTATTTTTGCATCTGTAGGTGCCGGAATGAATATCAATGCGATAACCTATCGAATTTAAACCCTATAAGGGAACACTAAATTCATCTTTCTTAAAGATTCAATAAACTTAAAATCCTTACCTTTGATAGGGTATGAAAATCCTTACACACATTGGAAATTACTTCATAATGCTAAAGCTAACTTTTGGTAAATTCACCAAATGGAAGATTCTTAAGCAATTGATTTTAAAAGACATTGACACCCTAATCATTGGTTCTTTAGGGATCGTATCTTTCATCTCATTTTTTGTAGGCGGTGTAGTTGCCATTCAAACTGCCTTAAATTTAGAAAACCCGCTTTTACCAAAAAATTTAATCGGTTTTGCCGCTCGTCAATCGATTATTTTAGAATTTGCCCCTACTTTTATTTCAATAATTATGGCAGGTAAAGTCGGTTCATATATCACTTCTAGTATTGGTACAATGCGAGTTACAGAACAAATTGATGCACTTGAAGTAATGGGAATAAACACCCACAACTATTTGATTTTTCCTAAAATAGTCTCCCTATCACTTTACCCATTAGTCATATGTATTTCCATGTTTTTAGGGATTTTTGGAGGCTATATAGCCGCTGTGTATGGTGGCTTTTCATCAAGTGCTGATTATATTGAAGGAATTCAAATGGATTTTATTCCATTTCATATCACCTATGCCTTTATTAAAACTTCTTTTTTCTCTTTTATATTAGCGACCATACCTGCATATCATGGATATTATATGAATGGAGGAGCATTAGAGGTTGGAAAAGCAAGCACTGTTTCATTTGTATGGACTAGTGTTGTAATCATCCTTTTAAACTATCTCATAACCCAATTATTACTTACCTAGATGATCCGTGTAGAAAACATAACGAAATCTTTTGATGAGAATGAGATCTTAAAAGGTATCTCTACGGAGTTTAAAAAAGGGAAGACAAATTTGATCATTGGTCAGAGTGGCTCAGGGAAGACTGTTTTTCTTAAATGTTTACTCGGTCTTTTTAAAATTGATTCTGGCAATATTAGGTTTGAAGGCAAAATGCTCAAAGAAATGAACATAGAAGAGCGAAGTATTCTTAGACAGGAAATGGGAATGGTTTTTCAGGGTAGTGCCCTATTCGATTCTATGTCAGTAGAGGAAAATATAATGTTTCCGATGCAAATGTTTACCAAAAAAATAGATAGTGAAATTAGAGACAGAGCTAATATTGCTATTAAAAGAGTAAATCTAATTAACGCTAACACGAAATTTCCTGACGAAATTTCAGGGGGTATGAAAAAGAGAGTGGCCATTGCTCGAGCCATTGTCATGAACCCCAAGTATCTTTTTTGTGATGAACCTAATTCTGGTCTAGATCCAAAAACAGCTATTCTAATTGATAATTTAATCCAAGAAATTACTGACGAATATAAGATCACTACAGTAATAAATACCCATGACATGAACTCGGTTATGGAAATAGGGGAAAAAATTATATTTTTAAAAAATGGGAAAAAAGCTTGGGAAGGTTCGAATGAAGATATTTTCCAAACAGACAATGAAGCAGTATCCGACTTTGTCTATTCTTCTGATCTCTTTAAAAAAGTAAGGGAAGTCTATTTGAAAAAATAAGCTAGTCAATTTGTATCTCTGCATGAGGACTGAAAAGATAAATTCTACCGGTTTCAATCTCTTTACATTCAATTCTTTTTCTACGTTTCTTAATTTTTACAAAACGCCTTCCATTAGAAATGGAAAAAGTAACACCGTCTTGAATTTCAAAAATATATTGCTGCTCGTTTTGCTCATCATACTTTTTTAAGGCCATAACTAAATCAAAATCTCGATCTGAACTAGCCTTGGGGTTTTTCATATGTTTCGCCAATATCGTGCAGATAGGCTCTGGAAAAATAGTAGGATTCAAAAAGGGTAATAAAGTTTCTTGAAAAGCACGTTTCCACTCAAGACCATGTGGCTTAACTCTATTCCCAGATTGTCGTGAAACTTTAAAATGAGCTAACTCATGGAGCAGTGTAATTAAAAAACGATAGGGATTCAGAGAGTTATTTACAGTAATTATAGGTTTTTTATTAGGGTGAAACCTAAAATCGCCATGTTTGGTAAGTCGCTGTTTTGTTACTATAATATTTACATCCATATTCCTTAAAAAAGATTCAATTTGAATATGAGCAGCTTTAGGAATATAAGACAGTAGTTCCTCCATACCTACAATAAACTATGGAGTTGAAGAAGATACAGGAATCGTTTTTCCATTAAAGAAATTATGCCCTTCCATTGAAAATTTAAAGATATATTCTGCCATTTCTTTTGCACTTAATGGGGCTTTAAATCCAGGAAAAGCTTGGGCTAACATTTCTGTTTGTACTGCTCCCAATGCAAGAGAATTAAATGAAGGTCCTGTTTCTTTATATTCCTCCGCCAATAATTCAGTAAGTATATTTACCGCTCCTTTACTACTACTGTAAGCGGCCAAACCAGCAAATTTAGAGCTTCCACCAATACCGCCCATACTACTTATATTTACCACATGGCCTTTTGGAGCAATAATTGGTAATAATAATCGTGTTAGGGAGGCAAGTCCAAATACATTTACACTATAAATTTTTTCAAAATCTTCTTTTGTAGTTTCACTAAAAGGTTGATTAAGCAATGTACCTGCGTTATTAATCAAGGCATCAACTACAATTTTTTGCTCTTTTAGTATCTGAAGAAATTTTTCTAAAGCTATCACATCAGTAATATCTATTCCAATAGGGTGAAGCGTTTCAGAGGCAATTAGAGTTTCTGTGTTTCGTGAAAGTGCAAAAACATTATGTCCATGGGCAGCAATAAGGTTAACCAATTCGAAACCTATTCCTCTACTAGAACCTGAAACTACAAAAGTCTTTTTCATATTTAAAGATAGAGAAAAAATCCTCGCTTAAAAGGTCTTAATGGTTAGAGCAACATGGTTAATGGGTTTTCAACAAACCCTCTTAATGTTTGTAAAAATTGAGCTCCAGTTGCTCCATCTACAACGCGATGATCACATGCTAAAGTTAATTTCATGGTATTTCCAACCACAATATTTCCATTTTTCACGACTGGTTTTTGAACAATTGCTCCTACTGATAAAATAGCTCCGTTAGGTTGATTAATAATTGAGGTAAACTCCTGAATTCCAAACATTCCTAGATTTGAAATGGTAAATGTACTCCCTTCCATTTCGGCAGGGGTTAGCTTTTTTTCACGCGCGCGAATTGCGTAATCTTTAACTGTAGCTCCAATCTGAGGAAGATTAAGTTCATCGGTGAATTTAACAACAGGAACAACCAATCCATCTTCCACCGCAACAGCTACTCCAACATGAACATGGTGATGCTGTGTGATTTGATGGTCTTCCCATTTGGCATTAACTTGTGAATGTTGTTTCAATGCAAGTCCTGATGCTTTAACTACAATATCATTAAATGAAATTTTTGTGTCAGGAATCCCGTTGTATTGCTCTCTAAACGAAATCGCATTATCCATATCAAATTCCACTCCCAAGTAGTAATGTGGAGCTGAAAATTTAGAGGCAGACAATCGTTTTGCAATTGTTTTACGCATTTGAGAATTAGCAATTACAGTTACTGATTCTGTTCCACTTGGAACAAAAGGTTGTGCAAAGCCACCTTTCTGGGGTTGGAAATTATCAATGTCTCTTTTGATAATTCGCCCATGATCACCGGATCCTTGAACTTGATTTAAATTAATGCCTTTTTCTGCAGCTAATTTTTTAGCTAAAGGAGATGCAATTACACGACCAGATCCTGATCCTGAAGGTACTGCTGTCTGTTCAACTACTGGAGTTTCTTTAGCATCAGTCACAACAGCTGTTACTGGTGAGTTTTCAACTGTAGTTTCAGCTACTTTTAGATTTGGAGTGGCCTTACTTGCATGGGCTGCTAAAACGGTCTCCACATCAGTTCCTTTTTTACCTATGATAGCTAAAATACTATCTACAGGAGCCGATTCTCCTTCTTGGAGTCCAATATATAATAGGGTTCCCTGATAAAAGGATTCAAATTCCATTGTCGCCTTATCTGTTTCGATTTCAGCCAAAATATCCCCTTCGTTTACAGTATCCCCTACTTTTTTATTCCAAGTAGCTACTGTCCCTTCTTCCATGGTGTCACTCAGCCGTGGCATAGTAATGAGCTCTGCTCCTTCCGGCATCGCAACAATATCTTTGGATTCAACTTCTTCAGATAATGCCACAGGCTCTGAGATTGATTTATCAGCGAGTGTTGCATTATCCTTTCCATTTACTATGGAAGAGATGTCCTCATCTTTTTCACCAATAATTGCCAGAAGAGTATCCACTGGGGCAGTTCCTCCCTCTTTAATTCCAATGTAAAGTAACTCTCCTTCATTAAAAGATTCAAATTCCATGGTAGCTTTGTCGGTTTCAATCTCTGCAAGAATATCGCCCTCATTAATTTTATCACCAACTTTTTTAAACCATTTTGCAACAGTTCCTTCTTCCATGGTATCACTCAACCTCGGCATATTAATAATTTCAGCCATGCGCTATAATTTGTGTTTTATAAAAGGATAATCATCTTGTTCATAGACAGCATCATACATTAAACTTAAATCTGGATAGGGTGAAGATTCAGCAAATTTTTCACATTCCAGAACGCGTTCTTTTATAGACTTGTCAACTATATCTAAATCCTTTTGAGTTGCATATTTCTTAGTTAGTATAACCTCTTTGACTTGGGATATAGGATCAATCTTACGATATTCCTCAACCTCTTCTTTTGTTCGATAATGTTGTGCATCTGACATAGAGTGCCCACGGTATCGATAGGTTTTCATTTCTATAAAGGATGGTCCACCACCGGATCTTGCAAGACTTATAGCCTTGTCCATTGTTTTGGCTACTGCTACGGGGTCCATTCCATCGCAAGGCTCGCAAGGCATATTGTATCCTAATCCTAACTTCCAAATTTCTTCGTGATTAGCCGTTCTTGCAACCGAAGTGCCCATGGCATAACCATTATTTTCAACAACAAATACAACTGGTAGCTCCCATAACATTGCCAAATTTAGGGTTTCATGGAGTGACCCTTGACGGGCAGCACCATCACCTAAAAAACAGAGGGTAACATTATCACGATCAAAATATTTATCCCCAAAGGCCATACCTGCTCCAAGGGGAATTTGACCTCCCACAATTCCGTGGCCACCATGAAATTTGAATTCTTTAGAAAAAATATGCATGGAGCCTCCTAATCCTTGAGAAGTTCCTGTGGCTTTTCCATAAAGCTCAGCCATAACACGCTTAGGATCTACTCCCATCCCAATGGGCTGAACGTGGTTTCTATACGCTGTTATCATGCGGTCTTTTCCAATTTCCATTGCATGAAGTGAACCGGCTAAAACAGCCTCTTGACCATTATATAAGTGTAGAAATCCTCTGACTTTTTGCTGAATATAGACTGCAGCTAATTTGTCTTCAAACTTTCTCCAGAAAAGCATATTTTCATACCAATCTAAATACGTTTGTTTTGTTATTTTCTTCATAAAAACCTACTAAATATTCCTAATATCGAATGCCAAAATTACTCAATTAAGTTCTATGAGTAAAATAATCCACATTAATTATTCCCCAAAACTTAAGATAACTACTCCTGAAGTTCTTCTTCGGAAGGTGCTTGATAATTTCCGATATCCATAGCTAAAGAAAAACGTATTGTATTTTCCAATGGGTTTCTAACATTTGAAGTTGAAAATAAATAAGAAATATCTATATCTAAACTTTTAATATCAAACCCAGCCCCCATTGTTAGATAGCGTCGAGAACCTTTCTCTTGACTTTCGTTAAAATATCCTGTTCTTACTGAAAAGGTATCTTCAAAGCGATATTCCAATCCTATTGCGGCCGTGACTTCCTTAAACTCCTCGGAAATACCACTAGGAGCATCACTAAAGGAAGTGAAGATTCCTTTAAAAAAATCTATGTCAGGTTGATTGTATCCTATTAGGACAGATTCGTCATCATAAATTGCTACGGGAGTAGGAACTAATAATTTATTAAATTCTGTATAAATTCCTAAAACATTATTAGCGTCAAAAAGTAAATCTAAACCAAAACCTACTTTAAGATTTGTTGGAATAAAGTTTTTTTGACCTCCTATATCATAAACCAAACGAGGGCCAATATTTGAAATATTAAAACCACTTCTAAATACAGCAGTATTTACACCTAAATCAAAAACCTTACTTTCAAAAAATCCTGCTATATCAACTCCTAATGAATTCGCAGACGATGTATCTGCATCGGTTGCAATTTTTAAATCTGATCGGATATAACGTCCAGCAACTGCCATAGAAAAAGTTTGACTAAGTTTTAATGCATAAGATACATCAAGAGTTAGCTCTGAAGGTCTTTCTAATCCTTGGTCAACTATAGACCCCCCAATAAATTCATTAAACTGTATATCTCCAAGACTAAAATACTTTAAACTTGTAGCCCAAGAACTCCGCTCATTCAAACGATTGTAAAAGGTTATATTTCCTAAAAAAATATCATCAACTAGCTTACTCAAATAAGGCGTGTAACTAAAACCAAGTCCTTTATCTGAAGAAACAAATGCGTATTTTGCCGGATTCCATTGTTGAGAATAAGCATCGGCCGGAGTTGCTACTCCTAAATCCCCCATTCCTGCAGCTCGAGCATCTGGGGTAATCATTAAAAAAGGGACTCCTGTTGTAATTACACGGTTTGAATTCTGCCCCATGGAGAAAAAAATCCCCAGAAGAAAAACAACAGATGTTTTGAGCATTGCTTTTTTTAAAATCATTATTCATTTTAAACGCAAAATATATTAAAATGTTATTCAAATTCATTTAAAAAATTGAAACGGCATGATGCATCACAATATATTAAAGTTTGATTCGTTTAATGTGTATGTTTTGGATGTTGAAAATTATTCAAACATCTTTTAACACAAACATTGATTATTTGTATATTGCAATGCGTTTTAGAAACAACATCGAACTATATGAAAGTGAGTAATTTAAAACATCTACTATCCGTAATTTCTCTAACACTAATTCTAGTGAGCTGTGGAGGAAACAACACTTCTCGAGGAACAGGCTGGGATATCAACTCAAAAAAAGGAGGATTTCAATACAATGTTGAATTTGACGAACAAGAAACAGGTCCGGGTCTTGTATTTGTTGAAGGAGGAACTTTTACAAAAGGACAAGTTCAAGATGATGTCATGCATGACTGGAATAACACTCCTAACAAACAACATGTTATGTCATTTTATATTGACCAGACCGAAGTTACTAACCTGATGTACATGGAGTACTTAAATTGGCTAGAAATTGTTTTCCCCACTAATGAACCTCGTTACAGACAAATATATGAAGGTGCACTTCCTGACACTCTGGTTTGGAGAAATCAATTAGGGTACTTAGAAGAACTAACCACTAATTATTTACGACATCCTGCTTATGCTGAATACCCTGTAGTGGGTGTGAACTGGCTTCAAGCTGTTCAATATGCTGAGTGGAGAACCGACAGAGTGAATGAATATATTTTGGAACGTGAATCTTATGTTCAGAAAGATGTTCGTTATAACGATATAGATGCAAACAGCACATTTAATACAGCGGCATACTTAACCCGTCCTGAGACCGTTTATGGTGGAAAAATTGATAGTTTAGCAGGTAAAAATGGAACTGTCAAAAGAGATACAGCAACAGTAAATGTATATGCTGGAGTGGAAAAAGGACTATTATTACCTTCTTACAGACTTCCCACAGAAACTGAATGGGAATATGCAGCATTAGCTTTGGTAGGAGATCGGGAATATAATACGTACAGAGGAAAAAAGAAATATCCTTGGTCTGGTGAATACACACGTTCAAGTGATCGAAGAACTGAAGGAGATCAATTAGCAAATTTCAAACTCGGTAAAGGAGATTATGGTGGTATTGCAGGCTGGTCCGATGATGGAGCCGACATCACAATACAAGTTAAACAATATCCGCCTAATGATTTTGGAATCTATGACATGGCTGGTAATGTTTCTGAATGGGTAGCAGATGTCTATAGACCAATAGTTGATGACGAAGCAAATGACTTTAATTACTATCGTGGAAATGTTTACCTCAAAAACGTAATTGGTGAAGACGGTAAAGCACAAACGATATCTCCGGACCAACTAGTATTTGACACCTTACCCAATGGAAAAGTGCTTTTAAAAAGACTACCTGGAGATTTGGATCAGGTAGCGATTGATGAAGAAGAAACTTTTCTACGTCAAAATTTTTCCGAAAGTGACAATAGAAATTATAGAGACGGAGATGTAGAATCGTCTAGAAGCTTTGCAAATGGAAAACCAGAAGAAGGTTCTGAAAACTCGAAACCAGAGTCTAGTCTAATGTATGATGCTCCTACGAATGCAAAAGTTGCTTTAGACGTAGACGGGAATACAGTTAGAACTATTGATAAATCCACAAAAAGAACAACACTTATTACTGATGAAGTAAGGGTTTATAAAGGAGGTTCTTGGAAAGACAGAGCTTATTGGCTAGATCCTGCTCAAAGACGTTATCTACCTCAATATATCGCAACAGAAAGCATCGGATTTAGATGCGCTATGTCACGAGTAGGGTCCAAAAGCAGTGTCAAGAAAAGTGCTCGGCACAAGAGAAAAGGATAATATTTAAACATCAAGCATCTTATCATTAAGATGCTTTTTTGTTCTATGCAAATACAAAAAATATATAAACTTTTTATTGCCTCTTCTGGGATATCTACGGATACAAGAACTTTAAAAAAAGACGCGCTGTTCTTAGCGTTAAGGGGAGATAACTTTAATGGAAATTTATATGCTGAAAAAGCATTGTCTTTGGGTGCATCCTCAGTTATAGTAGATGATCCAAAACTTAAAAACCTAGGTGCAAATAGTATAGTGGTAGAGGACACTTTAAAAACCCTTCAAGAGCTAGCCACATACCATAGAAAACAATTAAACACTCCAATAATTGGCATAACAGGGAGTAATGGAAAAACAACAACAAAAGAACTTGTTAGAGAGGTACTTTCTCAAAAATATAAAATTCTAGCAACAAAAGGAAACTTAAATAATCACATTGGAGTCCCATTAACACTCTTAGAATTAACAAAAAAACATCAAATTGCTATTATTGAAATGGGGGCAAATCATCTTGATGAAATTAAAAATCTCTGTTGTATTTCACTTCCCAATTGGGGGTATATAACAAATTTTGGAAAAGCACATCTAGAGGGTTTTGGAGGAGTTGATGGAGTAATTAAAGGAAAATCAGAACTATACAATCATTTAATAGAACAGCAACAAAAAATTCTTATCAATGGGGATGATCCATTACAAATAAAGCAAACAAAAAATTATCCCGTAAGTAGTTTTGGACATGGGAAAGAAAATACTTTTCAAATAAGTACAAACGAAAAAGATGACGAATTACAATTAACTTATAATGATCAAATTTTCACAAGTAACTTATATGGTGCATACAATTTAAACAATATAGCTGCCGCAATACTATTTGGGTATATATTTGAAGTACCTACAAAGTCCATTCAAAAAGCAATTCAAAAATACCAAGCAACCAACAATCGTTCACAAAAAATAAACATAAAAAACACCTCCATTATACTCGATGCCTACAATGCCAATCCCACTAGCATGGAGCATGCAATAAAAGCTTTTAAAAAAATAGCTACACAAAAAAGTGTTTTAATCATGGGAGACATGAAGGAATTAGGAGTGGAATCTGAAAAAGAACATCAACAGATCGTTGACTATTGTTTAGAAATGAAGTTTGAGCAAATTGATCTTATTGGTCCATTATTTTCAAAAACAAAAGATGTGGCTGACAGGGTTAGAAAACACAAAAACCTAAACTCTTTCACAAATTTTATTAACGCTCAATCTCAACTTGATTTTGATCATATAATGATTAAGGGATCTCGTTCAATGAAATTAGAAACATTACTCCCACTATTTGAATCTAAACTATAACCTGTGAAAAAAATCTTAATAATTGTCTTGGGACTTTGTTTTTATAGTTGTCAAAAATCTGATGATAAGTGTGGGCAAATTATTCAAAAAGAAATAATTGAGTCTAAGTATTACTTTGTTTTACAAACAGATGAATACATCAATTATTATAATACTCCACAAGATTCGGCATTGCCCGATAATGGTGTAAGACAAGGAACTGTTTCAAAAGAGATATATGATTCTTTTGAAATTGGCGACGAATATTGCTCAGAAAATTAAACTTTATTTTATTTGAGCACCCGCTATTATTTGCTCAACTATTTCAGGATTTAACAAAGTAGAAGTATCCCCTAAGTTAGAAATATCTTTACTTGCAACTTTTCGTAGAATTCTCCTCATAATTTTTCCGGAGCGAGTCTTTGGTAGCCCCGGAACAATTTGAATTTCATCAGGTTTGGCAATAGGACCAATGATTTTTCGAACCGTATTTTTAATTTCATCAATCAATATTTCATTTGATATTCCATCTTCATCACAAATAACATAGGCATAAATCCCTTGTCCTTTTATATCATGAGGAAAACCAACAACAGCAGATTCAATTACACGTGGATGCTCGTTTATTGCATTTTCAACCTCAGCTGTCCCCATTCGATGTCCTGAAACATTAATAACATCATCTACTCGTCCTAATATTCTGATATAACCATCATGGTCGCGCTTTGCTCCATCACCTGTAAAATACATACCTGGATAAGCAGAAAAATAAGTCTCCTTAAAACGTTTGTGGTCACCATAAGTAGTTCGAAGCATTGAGGGCCATGGAAATTTTATACAGAGATTTCCCTCAACATTATTCCCTTTTAATTCATTTCCTTCAGCATCTACAATGATGGGTTGAATTCCTGGCAAAGGCAAAGAAGCGTGTGCAGGTTTGTTTGGTGTAATTCCTGCTAAGGGAGATATCATTATACCCCCTGTCTCAGTCTGCCACCATGTATCAACTAAAGGGCAGTTTCCCTTTCCAATATGGTCATGATACCAATGCCATGCTTCTTCATTAATAGGCTCCCCAACGGAACCGATTACTTTTAAAGAATCTAACTTATAAGGAGCAACAGGTCCCAAACCTTGAGCCTGAAGGGCTCTTATAGCAGTTGGAGCAGTATAAAATTGATTGACCTCATATTTATCTACTACCTCCCAAAATCTTCCAGGATGTGGATAGGTAGGAACTCCCTCAAACATTAGCGTTGTTGCGCCAGAAAGTAAAGGCCCATAAATAATATAGGAGTGACCTGTAATCCATCCTATATCTGCTGTACACCAATAAACATCATTTTGTTCGTACTGGAAAACATTTTCAAAAGAATATTGAGTATAAACCATGTATCCTCCGGTGGTATGAACAACCCCTTTGGGCTTCCCAGTTGACCCAGAAGTGTACAAAATAAATAACAAATCTTCTGCATCAAGACTTTCAGCAGTGTTTATCTTAGATTCCTCCCTAATAGCATCATGCCACCATATATCGCGTCCTGAGGCCATTGTCACTTCTGCATTAGTCCTTTTGCAAACAATAACTTTTTCAACCGTTGACGTTTTTTCTAAAGCTTCATCAACAACTGCTTTTACCGGAATATTTTTAGAACCCCTAAAATTTCCATCAGAAGTCAAAACCATTTTAGCTTCACAATCAATAATTCTATCGGCTAGTGCAGAAGATGAAAATCCTGCAAAAACCACTGAGTGAACAGCACCAATTCTTGCACATGCCAACATTGCCACAGCAGCTTCGGGAATCATCGGCATGTAAATAATAACACGATCCCCTTTTTTAACTCCTTGAGCAAGCATTGCATTTGAAAACTGACAGGTCAATTCAAATAATTCACGGTAGCTAATTATCTTATTTGCTTCGTTAGGATCGTTGGGCTCCCATATAATAGCAGCCTTATCTCCATGTGTAAACAAATGTCTTTCAAAAATATTTTCTGTAATATTCAGTTTTGCATTTTCAAACCATTTGACATGAGGGCCCTCATTATTCCATGACAAAACATTATCCCATGGTTTTTGCCAATGGAATGAATCCGCAATTCTTGCCCAAAACTTTTCAGGCTCATTTACACTTTTTTGATATTCATGAATATATCCAGATAATGATTGAATCTTATTACTCATACGAAAACTTTATTTTTTTTTAATGTGTTTGCCCTGATGGACTATCAGCACCTCTAGGAGTTCTAATGCGTTCTGTTAATGCAACAACTTCAGGTGGAGGTGGGCTGGTAAAACGAGACACCAATAACGCTACTACAAAATTTATTATCATTCCCAAAGTTCCAATACCTTCGGGAGAAATACCCCACCAGAAGTTTTCTGGAAGTCCTGGTCCACCCAACTGGGGTTTGAAATAAATGATATAAGTAGTGGTAAAAATTATTCCTATTATCATTCCGGAGATTGCTCCCTGTTGGTTCATTCGTTTATCAAAAATACCCAAAATAATCGCTGGAAAAAAAGAAGAGGCTGCCAGTCCAAAGGCAAGTGCAACAACTTGCGCAACAAAACCCGGAGGATTAAGCCCAGCCAAACCTGCTGCTACAACAGCAACAGCTATAGCAACCCGCGCAGCATAAAGCTCTCCTTTCTCACTAATATCAGGACGTAGGTAGTTTTTTAATAAATCGTGAGAAATTGAAGTTGATATTACCAGTAATAATCCAGCGGCTGTAGAAAGCGCAGCTGCCAAACCTCCTGCAACGACCAAACCAATTACCCATGGGGGAAGGTTAGCAATCTCAGGATTAGCTAATACAATAATATCTCGATCAACAGTTAATTCATTCAATTGCGCATCTGCAACATACTGAATAGTACCGTCATTATTTTTATCTTCAAATGAAAGTAAACCCGTCTTTTCCCAATTTGTAAACCATTCGGGAACCTGTGAATAGGGCTTATCTGAAAGTGTGTTTATTATGTTTGTTCGAGCAAAAACGGCAACAGCTGGAGCCGTTGTATATAAGATGGCAATAAATAATAATGCCCATCCGGCAGAAATGCGTGCATCTTTAACTCTTGGAACTGTAAAAAAGCGAACGATTACATGAGGCAATCCTGCCGTTCCGAACATGAGAGCTCCTGTAATGAAAAACATGTTGACCAAATTCCCACGATCAATATTGGTATAGGAATCAAAACCTAAATCTGTAGAAAGTAAGTTGAGTTTTTCCAGTAGATATACCCCATCCGTTCCTTTAGAACCAAATCCGATTTGTGGAATTGGATTTCCTGTCATTTGTAAAGAAATAAATATTGCAGGTACTGTAAAGGCAAAAATTAATACACAAAACTGGGCAACTTGGGTATAGGTTATTCCCTTCATACCCCCTAAAACAGCATAAAAAAAGACAATTCCAATACCTATTAAAACCCCAGTATCAAAAGGAACGTTTAAAAAACGAGCAAAAGCAACCCCTACTCCTTTCATTTGCCCTACAACATAAGTGAAAGAAACAAAAAGAGCACAAATCAATGCAACCAAACGCGCATTCTTAGAATAATAACGTTCTCCTATAAAGTCTGGTACGGTAAATTTTCCGAATTTCCTGAGATAGGGAGCCAATAGGAGGGCTAAAAGTACATAACCACCCGTCCAGCCCATTAGATATTGACCTCCAGAAAACCCCATAAAAGCAATCAAGCCAGCCATGGACAAAAAAGAAGCTGCAGACATCCAGTCTGCTGCTGTTGCCATTCCATTTGCAATAGGGTTTACGCCCCCGCCGGCAACATAAAATTCTTTTGTGGATCCAGCTCTAGCTACAATCGCTATTATAATGTAGACTAAAAAAGTAAGTCCCACTAAAAGATAAGTCCAAGTTTGAGTGCTCATACTTTTAATACTTTAAATTTCATCAACATCATATTTCTTATCCAACTTGTTCATCAAATAAACATATACAAAAATCAAAATGACAAATGCATAGATTGACCCTTGATGAGCAAACCAAAATCCCAAAGGAAATCCTCCAAGCATGAATTGATTTAAGTATTCAGCTAGAACAATTCCAAAGAGAAAAGAAACAATAAACCATATGGTCAGAAGTATAGCCAAATACTTCAAATTGGTTTTCCAATAAGTGTTTTTATTTTTACTCATAAATTGCTTAAATGTAAATAATATTTTTAGACTTTTTTGTCCTGAGAAAAATTATCTAACACTTCAATCCTACTACAAAGAATTGAAACTTTAGAATAGAGTTTTAATTTATGTTCTTGACACCTCAGTCCTCAAATGGTATGTTTGAACGAAAACTTCTATTAATCCAATCATAAGTTTCTACCATAAAAGTACTTTTTCCAGAATCAGATGCCATGACAGAAGTTATTTTTTCAACATCTACAGTATAATTAATTGGTAATTGTGCACCATTAGAATTCTGGAAAAGAATTCTAAAACTCTGAGATTCATTTTTAACTTTTACTTTTTCAAGTACCTCAACAATATCTTTTACAATTGTTCTGATAAGCAAACTAGATTCTAAATGATAATATTCCGAATCATTCTGAGTTTGAAAAGGCAATTCAGAGGGATAATTCAATTCATTATGTTGAGAGAACATGTTGGTTGAAAATAATAATATTATAAGTACTACAAGGAACTTAAATTGATTCATGGTGATAATTTTTATACTTCATAAATTTAAAAAAAAGAAGAGTAAAACGTGATAAAATCTCTAAATACTTTTTGATAAATTCAATTTAATAAAAGTCAAATGAAGTGGGTGTTAAGGGATTCGAACCCATGACCTCTACCCTGTCAAGGTAGCGCTCTAAACCAACTGAGCTAAACACCCAAAATGTTTCTGCTAATTATTGACATTTAAATAGTGCAAAATATTTTATGTTTGAATCAAATATATTACTTCTTACTCAATTCGCACCTTAACTAATAATACTTTGAAGCAGTAATTCTCTCATAGATAAAAATAATCTGTAATTATAACGGGTAATATGCCTGTGGTTTTATGTAAACCATACCTCAAAAAAGTAATATTTATTTTACATTAAAACAACTAGGAATTGGATTATCAAAAATGTGGGAGTAAAATATGAGGTTTACGTTCTGTCTACATCTTCAACTTCATTACCCCACTCCCACGAGGATTGAATCTATTACAAAAATGATAATTAAAATTGAACAAACTACTCTTGATATATATTTTAATCTTATGATTGTATAGTGTAAAATTATAAAGACTTTTCTTTTAAAGCATCTTAATCTATCGGTTAGCATCAAAAAGTTACTGTAGTTTGACCTATTAAAGAGTGTTAGAAATAAATGAAAATACGACAAATGATTTCCCGATGGTTTATTAGAAATCAGAGCTATATGAGTAATTAAAATATAGGGTAAAACATGCTGGTTTTATTTATAAAATATCAAAAAGATAGGAGGTAATTTACAATTGCAAATAAATAAAAACAAACTGTTAAAAAAATTGCAATAATAAAGACTCCCTTTGCTAAATCTTTATTAGTAATATTATTTATCCAGACTATTGTTGGTTTTATACCTTTTATGAGTAAAAAAAAACCAAAAAATGCTAAAACATAAGCTAATAACTCCATATGACTAATATAACAAATCCCAAAACTTACAGAAGAGTATGTGCCTATGATTCTTTTATAAAATTGAATATATTTTACAGAAAATCGTTCATGATGACTAGATAAAAAATAATTCCATTTATCATCATATAAAAAAGGGCAGGTATTATTTTCAAAAGTTCATCTTTAATTCTTATGCGAACTAAAATTGCTACTAGCATCATTAATGTCAGTGCAAGGGAAGAAATTAAAAGTAAGTATGGAATCAAAAGCCCTAAAAGCAAACCTAAACCCCCTAATATCTGAAAAGTTCCAATGGTAAATCGATGATTCAAAAAGCCCCATCGTTCAAATTCTGCTTTCATCCTTCTAGACCGAAAAGAACTAATACCATAAAAAAGAAATGATATACCAGAAAAAAAACTAAATATAATGGTTAGGGTCATGAGCTAAAGTAAACCCATATTTACTGCAGCAATAAACAAGGATAAAACTAAAAAAAGAAGAGAAGGGATGAATTTAATCAATGGATTTCTCACTTTGATATGTGCCAATTGCGCACAAAACATAAAAAAAGCCATTGATAAAGAAGAAAAAACTACCAAACCTGGGTAAAAAACACCAGCAATTAGTAAGGCTGAAAGAGATATCTTAGAAGCTCCTACTGAATTTCGAATTAAATCAGAAAGACCATACTGTTTAAATTCTTTGACAATATTATCAAACCTAAAAACCCAAACGAAGAGAACCGAGAAGGCAACAATCAACTGACTAGCAAGTGCAATTTTATCCATATTTAATTATCTTTTGTTAATGTACAAAAAAATTATCTTTTTACACTTTGTAACTTATGTTACATAACTATATGCATATTAATTTAATTTTGAATATCAATACTTCAATTTTGAATTGGTTTATGGTTAAACTGTTAGGAATAATTCCTAGCAGTTTTTTTTATCCTTATTTTCTTATCCAATTTTGAGTACGACCCAAAATTGAAAACCCTAAAAATCCTCTTACTTTTAATTTATCTTCAGCTTCTAAAGTAAGATAACAATCATACACTTTACCAGACTTAGGATCCAAGATAGTACCTTCCTCCCAACTCCCATCCTCGAGGACAAGATCATTGACTATAATAAGCCCCTCAATAGGCTTGTTTTTATTTTCTCCCTTACACTCACCACATAATTTACCTTGATCTCCGGGAAGTAATAATTTAAGAATCTTACCATAAAGCTTTCCATTTTCTTGATAAAGTAAAACCTCTGATTTTTTTTGTCCTGTTTCATCATCCTGAGTTATCCATATGCCCTCAACGGACGAAGGCTGTATTGTATTAAGAAAAACGTAGGTGATGAGGTATAAAAAATGCAACATATTTTGATAAATTGAAAATTGTTGCCTAAAAATAAAAAATCTCTTTCTATTTTAGTGTCATTAAACTTTTAAATATGAATTCGTTTCTAAATAAATTCAAGTTTATTTTCCTTTTAATTCCTGTGGGCCTCTTTATAGCCTTCCTAGACGGCAAAATATTACAGGGTTTTTTAGCCTCTAATCAAATTCCAGATCATTATCTGTTTATTGGATCTCTAGTTTTGGTTGTAATGGGTATAATTTTCGCTATACTTCGATTTGATAATAAAAATGAATAAAAAAGAGCGTTTGGTCTTCCCTATCTTTGCAAAAAAAATATGAAGCATTTTAGCCAAAAAGATATAGATACTCTATCCAAAATTTACAGACTTAATCTAATCAATAGCGCAACAGGCTATAAATCTGCACAATTAGTGGGAAGTGTTTCTTCAGAGGGAAATGAAAATTTAGCAGTTTTTAGTTCTATTGTACATCTGGGAAGTAATCCAGCCCTTATAGGGATGATCCTGCGTCCAACTACCGTACCTAGACATACTTATGCAAACATGAAAGCAACCGGCGTTTTCACTTTAAACGCGATTCACGAAAGTCAGATAGAAGATGCTCACCATACCTCTGCAAGTTATCCTGAGTCCATCTCTGAATTTGACAAAACCCAACTTAAAGTGGAGAGGAAAAAGAATTTTTTAGCTCCATTTGTGAAAGATTCACCAATCCAAATGGCCTGTAAATATTTGAATGAATACCATATTAAAGAAAATGATACTCTTTTAATTGTAGGGAGTATAGAAGACCTTTATGTCAAAGATTCAATCTTACTTGAAGACGGTTGGATTCAATTAGACTTGGGAGGTATCGTAACAATAAATGGCTTGGACGGTTATGCAATTCCAAAACTCCAAGAACGGTTTCCTTATGCTCGACCAAAAGATGAATAATCCAAAATTTACAGAAGCATTGAGTGAGCAATGGATCAACTATGCATCTAATCATAGCGAGCCAATCCCTGAAATTCTTATTGAACTTGAGCGCGAAACGCATCAAAAAATACTTCAACCCCGCATGTTAAGCGGGCCATTACAAGGCCGATTATTGAGTTTAATTTCTCACCTAATTAATCCTGTGTCCATTATTGAAATAGGAACTTATACCGGATACGCTACACTCTGTCTAGCAGAGGGACTGCAAGAAAAGGGTATTATACACACCATAGATAGTAATGAAGAACTAGTTCCCATTCAACAACACTTTTTTAATAAAAGTGCTTTTAAATGTCAAATTAAAAGATATTTAGGCGCTGCAGTAGAGGTATTGCCTGAACTTTCTGGCCCTTTTGATCTCGCTTTTATCGATGCTGATAAAGTAAATTACACCATTTATTTTGAGATGCTTCTGCCAAAAATGAAAAAGGGTGGATTAATTATTTCTGATAATGTATTATGGAGTGGAAAAGTGATAAAAAAAGCCGATCCTAAAGATGAAAGTACAATTGCATTACAACATTACAATGAAAAATTAAAAAATGATTCTAGGGTAAAAACAGTTTTACTTCCTTTTAGAGATGGGCTAACTTTAAGCTGGGTATGCTAGAGATCTCTGCGGATGGAGTCTTCCAAATCATTGAAATCACTTTTTACCTTATCAACTTCGTCTTTAATATTCTTGGTAATTGACTTCGTCGGATTTTCAACGTCAACATCTACTGTTTTTTGGATTTCACTTTTTATGTCATTGGTAGCTTGACGCACTTGGGTCATCCCTTTTGCTAAAGTTCTAGCAATAGATGGTATTTTATCTGCTCCAAAAACAAGTAAGACGATAAAAAAAACGAAGACAATTTCAGCCCCGCTGATAAATAAAAACATTTGCAATCTTTTAAACAAATATAGAGGATTCTAAAAAATAACTACTGAATATTTATTAGATTCAGTAGTTATTTTAATAAATTATCCTTTAATCTTTTCTTTGAATTTTTCGAAGTCTGATGGACTTTCCTTTTTAGGCCAACTGTTGTTTTCTGAGTTGACATCAGCAGTTTCTAGATCGGGATCTACAGTAACTCCAATTAACTCTTTATCAGATGCAATAATTTTCTTTACACTTGCATCGTTCTTTCTCCATAATTGAACTGGATAAGTAACTCGTTCTGAAGAACCATCTGCATAGCTGTATTCTACAATTAAAGGCATTACCAATCCACCAGGCTTTTCAAACTCAACCTCATAAAAATATTTTGGCGGAACTACACCAGCATCAATACCTTCCGCTGTCATGTAGTCTTTTAAGATTTTAGACCCATCTATAGCATTCTGTTTTGCCATTTCGGGATCAAAGTTTTCACTGTCCTCGTCAATTTTAAAAACCAAACCGGGTAAATTTTCTAAATCATAGCCATAGGATTCTAAACGCGCTTTGGCCTCTAAATCGGGTTCGTCAGAAAAATAATATCTCTTTACATTTTTAACTCCTATGTCAACCACATCTGTGGAATAAAACCAACCTCTCCAAAACCAATCCAGATCGACAGCCGAAGCGTCTTCCATACTTCTAAAAAAATCTTCTGGTGTAGGGTGTTTAAACATCCACCTTTGAGAATACGTTTTAAAAGCATGATCAAATGTTTCTCTGCCCATAACGGTTTCACGAAGTATATTCAAAGCAGTTGCCGGTTTTGCATATGCATTTGGCCCAAGCTGAAAAACGTTTTCAGGATTTGACATAATTGGAGAAATGAAATTCTGATCTCCTGCCATGTAGGGAACAATTTTTTGAGGGTCCCCTCTTCGTGAGGGATACTTTTCTAATGCTCCTATAGACTGCGGATAGGTTTCGCCAAAATCTTGTTCAGCAAGATATTGCATAAAGGTATCTAATCCTTCATCCATCCATCCCCATTGACGCTCATCTGAATTAACAATCATAGGAAAATAATTGTGCCCAACCTCATGGATAATAACACTTATCATGCCGAATTTAGTCCGATCAGAATAGGTTCCATCCTTAGCAGGACGGCCGTAATTCCAACAAATCATTGGGTATTCCATCCCCTGGTTTTTAGCATGTACAGAAACTGCTTTAGGGTAAGGGTAATCAAAAGTATATTTTGAATACGACTTTAAAGTTTGAAGCACTGCCTTTGTTGAATATTCTTCCCAGAGAGGGTTACCTTCTTTAGGATACAGCGAAACCGCCATCACCTTTTTGGAACCTACTTGAACGGCTTGACGTTCCCATATAAATTTTCTTGAAGTCGCAAAACCAAAATCTCGCACATTAATTGCCTCAAATTTCCAAGTACTCTTTTTTGTAGAGAATTGAGATTCTTTGGCAATAGCTTCCGCTTGCGTAACTATTATTACAGGCTTGTCAAAACTATCCGCTGAATCTTGAAATCGTCTGTATTCCTCTCTTGTCAATACTTCTTTGGGATTCTGAAGACTTCCTGTAGCTTCTAATATATGATCAGAAGGAACTGTAATGTTTACTTGATAATCACCAAATTCTAAAGCAAACTCTCCATTTCCCCAAAACTGATAATTTTGCCAACCTTCAACATCATTATACACACATAGTCTTGGGAAGAATTGAGCTATTACATAAGCTTTATTTCCATCTTCTGGAAAAAACTCAAACCCGGAACGACCTCTTTTCTCAACGTGATCATTAATGTTGTACCACCATTTTATTTTAAAAACATAAGAAGCACCTGGAGCAATTGCCTGAGGCAAATCAACCCGCATCATGGTTTGATTTATTTTATATTTTAAAGCATTTCCATTTGCGTCCTTTACCCAATCAATATTGAATCCTCCATCAAAAGGATCGTTTATAAAGTCGCTCACAAAACTACTAGGACGAACTGTAGCTGAATTCCCAGCACCATTTTTTTCCAATGCAGGAGCATCTTTTTTACGGATATTTTGATCCAATTGTAACCATAAATAAGGGAGTTGGTCAGGGGAATTATTAGTGTAGGTAATGGTTTCCTCACCATAAAACTTAGACTTAGCATCATCTATCTCAACATCCATAACATAATCTACTTTCTGCTGGTAATAATCTACACCTGGAGCTCCAGAGGCATTATGATATCGATTGGGATCAGCAAATTGATCATACAATTGCTTAAATTTACTATTATTGGTATGTCCTTGTTGGACCTGAGCTGAAGCAGTAATTGTAAAAACAAAAACTGTTACAAAATACCCTAAAGAGGTTGTTTTAAATTTTTTCATTTGGTAAGTTTTAATTTATAATTTAGACTTGAGTGATATTCTAGTTATTCAATTTGATTGTCGCTGTATTCTTTTCAGAATGAAGCAAAAAACTCTTTCTTATTTTCTCCGATTTAAAATGAATTATATTCTGTTGTTCATCAAAGATATCAAAAAAGAAGGTGTTTTTAACATACAGTATTTCAGGAGTTTCTTGAAATTGAAGTTCTAAATAACAAAGCAAAATATCGTTTTTATATTCCCTTCCTAAATACGTGTAATTTTTAAGTTCATTATTTATGGAAAATTTTAAACTTTTTTTTAACTCTCTTTCTAGTAAACTATCAATTAATTTAATGTTCGAATCAGGATCTAACCGAAGTGAACCTTCACTCTTTTGCAAAAGCTGTTCTAGATCATCAATAAAAAATTGAGAAGTGATTTGGAGTGTATTACTTTCCTTTTTATACTTAACCTCTGTAGTACTTACATAAAATTTATGCGTAGCAAATTCTGATGAAATTGGAGAGACTAAAACAAAATTTAATATTATGAGGACAAGTTGCATTTTGTGGGTTTATCGAGAGAGAACCTCTTTGTAATCTCTACTTTTATTGATTAAATAATCTATGAGTTCAAACTGTTTAGATTGCTTAAGTAACTCGCTTGATTTCATTTGCGAATCAATATATTCTAAATATCCAACTACTTGATCTGTCTTCAAGTTTAAATCTTCCTCGAAAAAAACTGAATCAAAAACATAAGGTAGAATTTCACTCGGCTTCATCTTCATTTGTTCTTCATTGGTTTTACCAGAAAACGCTTTCCCTATTAACCTTGCAATATTAACAAAATCAATTCCGTTGGTCACTAATCGGTCATCTGTGAGTCTGTTATTTATTCTTGAAGATTTATCTCTTTCATAATCAAACCCTTTAAACTCATCCTCTTTCAAATCCAAAAACTTCTCTATATCCTCCGAGGTTACCACCACTTCTTTTAACTCGTTTATATTTTCATTTACGGTAACCACTAAACGGTTTTTTTTGATGATCTCCTCTGTAATTATTACACTTCTGATCCGGAACTCAAGAGAAGAAAAAATAACCTCATCGCCAACCGCAACATCAATCTCAAATTCCCCATCTTGATCGGTGATGGTGTTCGTTTGATCAGTATTATTGACAACGTTTGCAGCAACAACATTAGTGTTCTTATACAAGAGCTTACCCTTTATTGGATTTCGTACTTGTCCAAAAACAAAACTGGTCAAAAAAAGCGAAAGACATAAAAAAACAGTATTTTTCATCCCATAAAGATAGTTTTCCTAAGAAATAGTATTCCTATAAAGGTGTTAATTTTTTAACAATGAAGGTGAAAATTAAAAAAATAGAGGCGAATCAAACCTACGAATTAAGACATCCTTTATTAAGAGAAGGGCAACCCCTTAGTTCATGCAATCTAGAATTAGATGATGACGAAAAAAGTTTGCATTTAGGTGCTTTTAAAGACAATAAGCTTGTTGGAGTACTCAGTGCAATGCCAACTTCATGTCCTGAATATGAAAACTTCAATGGAATTCAATTTAGAGCTATAGCAGTTCATCCAGATTTTCAAAGAAAGGGAATTGCAACGCTACTTATCAAAGAAGCTTTCTCAACCCTGAGTAAAAAGTACAAGCCACATCACATATGGTTAAATGCTCGCATTGCTGCAAACACTCTATACACGGCAAATGATTTTAAACCTATAGGCATGACTTTTGATATTAAACCCATTGGAATCCATCAACGTTTTTTTAAAATTATGTCCTATGAATCGTAAAACTTTCCTTTCTACAAGCCTCAGTATTATTGGTGTGTCAATTTGGCCAGATTCATGGAAAAATCTTGGATATCCAACCCCTATCCTTCTGGGAAAAGGTAACCCTGAACTTTACAGTATAGACATTCCACTCTTAAAGCCTGTTGGTGTTGCCTTCAAAGAAATGCAACATTCTGCAGAAAAAGAGGGGATCGTTTTAGAGATTGTGTCAGGATACAGATCCTTTGAGCGTCAAAAAAGTATTTGGAACAGAAAGTACAAAAGCAATCAAAAAGAAGGATTAAAACCTAATGAAAATATCAATAAAATCATTGAGTACTCTACCCTTCCAGGAACGTCAAGACACCATTGGGGTACTGATGTAGACTTAATCGACGGATCAAAAGTTAAAGTTGGTGACGTCTTATTAACAGAAAAGTTTCACGGAATGGGACCCTACGTGAAAATGAGAAAATGGATGGAAAAAAATGCTGCTAACTATGGATTTATAATGCCTTACACAAAGGATAAAAATCGTAAAGGCTTCTACTATGAACCCTGGCATTTCAGCTATTCGCCCATCGCATTACCCATGCTAAAAGCTTATTTGGAGTTAGATTTAAAATCAATTTTATCAACCACTGAAGTTGAAGGAAGCCTTCATTTAAGTTCAAATTTTATGGCCCTATATCTTGAACAAAATATTCTTGGGATTACTAAGGAGTTGAAGGCGTTCTAACGAATAAAAACAGGACTCAAAACATCCGTAGTTTCTTCTTCGCTGTATGAATATCCTTGTGAAGTAAAGGAAATAATATCCTCCATTTTAGAAGCATTGTTTTCAATTAAGTGACGTGCCATCATACCTCGTGCTTTTTTAGCAAAAAAAGAAATTATTTTCAACTTTCCATTTTTAAAATCTTTGAATTGAGGGGTCACAATTTTAGCAACTAGGCTTTTAGCATCAATGACACTAAAATATTCATTACTTGCAAGATTTATAAAAAGTTCATCGGAATCCATTTCAGCATTGAGTTGATTTGTGATTTTATCCTTCCAAAAAGAATATAAATTTTTATGACTACCTACTTTTAAAGCTGTTCCCATTTCCAAGCGATAGGGTTGAATGGCGTCAAGGGGTTTTAAAAATCCATACAGACCAGACAAAATACGCAGTTGGCCTTGCATTTGTTCTATTTTATTCTCGTCTAAAGAATAGGCGTCTAGCCCTTGATAAACATCTCCATTAAAAGTGAAAATTGCAGCCCGTGAAGCAGCTTTAGATTCAGACATTTGAAAAGCTTGATTTCGCTCCCAATTCAATTCAGCCAACTTATCTGAGATACTCATTAATTTGCTTAATTCTTTAGGCGATTTTTTTTTAAGTAAATCATTAATCTTCTGAGCCTCCACACCAAAAAGGGGTTCCGTTTGAACTGATGTAGGAAGCTGCGTATCAAATTGTAATGACTTTGCAGGTGAGATTACCATTTTCATACTACTGTTTTTTCCAAAAATACAAGGATTTATTTTCGATTACAAGTCGAGAGAATCAAAGCTTAAAATACTTGTATTACAAATTCTTATGCTGAGCGTATTGTCTCCATTTTTCTAGCGCCGCTTTAAAATCGTCTGGCAGAGGGGTTTCAAACAACATTTTCTCTCCACTTGATGGGTGGATGAATCCTAGTGTTTGGGCATGTAATGCCTGTCGTGGTAGTAAAGCAAAACAATTTTCTACAAATTGTTTGTACTTAGTAAAACTTGTCCCCTTCAATATTTTATCACCCCCATAGCGGGCATCGTTAAACAGTGTGTGTCCGATAAATTTTAGATGTGCTCGTATCTGATGCGTTCTTCCCGTTTCAAGCTGACATTCAATAAGAGTAACATAGCCAAAACGTTCAATAACTTTAAAATGGGTTTTTGCTTCTTTCCCTTGAGAATTATCTTCAAAAACTGCCATTTGAAGTCTGTTCTTAGGGTGTCGTCCAATAGCTCCTTCAATTGTACCTTCTTCTTCTTTTACATCACCCCAGACCAAAGCCGAATATTTTCGTTCAGATGTTTTATCAAAAAATTGTTTAGCCAAATGTGTCATTGCCTGTTCCGTTTTTGCAATCACCAAAAGTCCACTTGTATCTTTATCGATACGATGTACTAATCCAGGGCGCTCATTAGAATTTTTTGGTAATTGATCAAAATGATACAATAAGCCATTCAATAAAGTTCCAGAATAATTTCCATGTCCCGGATGAACAACCATTCCAGGGGGCTTGTTCACAACAACCAAAATATCGTCTTCAAAAACAATATCCAAAGGCATATCTTCGGGAACCAATAGGTTTTCATAAGGAGGATGTGAAAAAAGTACTTTCACCTTATCTCCACCCTTTACTTTATAATTAGATTTCACTTCATTGCCATCTACAAAAATACTCCCCGCTTTGGCAGCCTGTTGAATTTTACTTCTTGTTACATTTTCAACGCGAGCCATTAGAAACTTATCAACTCGTAATGGAGATTGTCCTGGATCTGCCGTAAAAGCATAATGTTCGTAAAGAGTATCAGAAGTTTGAAGTTCTTCTTCTAAAGGACTATTCTCGTTCTCCATTTCCTAAAACTAAATCGATTGGTGTGGTTTTAGGAAGTGAAATTCCAGGTTCAATTTTCTTTCCTTTAAATTGAATTTCTAAAACCATATCCTTTCCTATATTATCTCTGTAATTTATTTCTCCCAACTCAAAGCCAACTGCTTTGAGTATAGACTCTGCATTACGTTTTGTGATTTGTATTAAATTTGGAACTGTTATTTCTCTATATCCAGAAGGATTTACAGTAAGATAAATTTTTCTATTTTTCTTAACCTCACTATCGGCAGCTGGTAGATGAGCGATAATAGATAGAGGGGGTAAACTTGGAACAAATTTTGTAGAATCAATTACTTCAAATCGTAGATTTTGATCAATCATTATGGCTGGAAGCACATCCAAGGGTATGCCTTTTAGATCTGGAACTTTTTGATACTCATTATGATTTGTAATACGCTTGAGACCAAAAGAAATTAAGATAAAAACCCCAACAAATGTCAAGCCCAGGTAGAGCAATTGCTTCAAAAAGATTTTACTAAATAAAAAACGTAAAAATTGCATGGCATAAATTTCAGGGCTAAGATAATAAAACGTTGTCTTTAAGATTGCTTTGAAATGATTTACCTTTGTAAAATAACCAAAAATGATGGGGAAGAAAAAACTTGGTGTTGTTTGCGGAGGATTTACCTCCGAATTTCAGATTTCGCTTCTTAGCGGAAAAACTGTTTTTGACAACTTAGACCGCTCTTTATGGGAAGTTTTTTTAATTACAATAAATTCAAATGAATGGGTAGCAAATGATGATAATGGAAATCATTATTCTGTATCTAAAGGAGATTTTACACTCCAAATAGGAAACGATATCGTTTTCCTTGATGTAATTTTCAATTCAATTCATGGGGCTCCAGGAGAAAATGGACAACTGTCTGCCCTCTGGGAGCTATTAAACATCCCCTTTTCCAGTTGTGACAGCTACACTTCAGCATTGACATATAATAAAAGAGATTGTCTCTCGGTATTGAGAGAAATTAACATTCCCACAGCAAAACATTTTTCTATTGATCGTAATGACAAAATAGATCTTGAAAAAATTGAAAAAGCAGTTGGGTTTCCTTGTTTTGTAAAAGCAAATAGAGCAGGAAGTAGTTTTGGAGTATTTAAAGTTAAAAAAAAATCAAATCTCGAGCAGGCACTCCAAAAAGCTTTTCAAGAAGACTCCCAAGTACTCATTGAAAGTGCTTTGGAAGGAAGAGAGGTTTCCGTGGGGGTTGCTAAACTAAGGGGAGATATTAAAGTGCTTCCGGTTACTGAAATCATAACAGAAAATGAATTCTTTGATTATGCTGCTAAATATGAAGGAAAATCACAGGAAATTACTCCAGCTCAAATTCCAATAGAATGGAAAGAAGAAGTTGAAAAAAGGTCCAAGGAAATCTATCATAAGTTGGGACTGAAAGGAGTTGTTCGGAGTGAATTTATATTTGTTGATGGCGTACCTCATTTACTTGAAATAAATACCGTTCCCGGTTTTACACAAAAAAGTATCATACCCCAACAAGCGCTTGCAATGGGAATAGAACTTTCAGAATTTTTTAATTTACTTTTACTTGAAGTCTTAGACAAAAATTAAACACATGAAAAAATATGTTTTTCCTGGTTCATTTGATCCAATCACGCTGGGACATGTAGACATTATAGAAAGAGCACTTCCTCTTTGTGATTCTCTTATCATTGCAGTAGGAGAAAATAAGGATAAAAAATATATGTTTTCACTACAACAGCGCATTGAATTTATCATGAAAACGTTTAGTAATGAGCCCAAAATAAGCGTCCAAACCTATAAAGGTCTGACTGTTAATTTTTGCAAAGAAGTTGAAGCTACTGCAATTTTAAGGGGATTAAGAAATCCTGCCGATTTTGAATTTGAAAAAAGCATCGCACAAATCAACCGTAGACTCACAGAGATTGACACCCTATTTTTACTTACCTCTGCAGATCACTCCTATATCAGTAGTGGAATTGTTAGAGAAATAATGATACACAACGGTGATTATACATCTCTAGTTCCTAAAGCGGTAAAAAAATAATTTAATTAATTTTTTTCAAAAGAATTTTAATGTTCTCGTATGCATTTTCCATTAGCATTGGAAAATCACTTTTGGATTTCCAAACTGCCATTTGGATGTTTTCTTCAAGTTGCGGAGACAAAGGAGCGCTATAACTGGACTTCATTAAAAACCAATATGTTTTTTTTAACTTAAATTTTCCATTGGCATTATACACATGATAGGTGGTAGGCATAGGAGATTTAACAACCAAATCAGCGACGCCAGTTTCTTCCATAACTTCACGAACGGCAGCATCAACAACAACTTCTTTTTTCTCTATCTTTCCTTTAGGAAGGTCCCACTTATCATTTCTGTATATGAAGAGATAGCTTCCATTTTCATGCTCTACCAGTCCTCCTGCAGCCTCTACACAAGGAAATCGTTTTAAAAAATATTTCTGTAGTTTTTCAGCATCGCGATGATACAAATACACGCCACTAACACATTTCCCTTTTAGTGCTTTTATAATTGATTCCGCTTTGGAAAATTTTATATGAAAGAGGGGGGTGTCATCAGAATTTATATTTAAATCTGTTGTGAAAAAAATTGGTTTCTGATTGTAAAAAACTTTATACATTTGCTTATGATCTTTAATCAAAATATAGCTCAGCTTACAGCTGAATACCTGCTACAAATTAATGCAATTAAATTGAATCCTGAAAATCCATTTACATGGGCAAGTGGATGGAAATCTCCTATTTATTGTGATAATCGCGTAGCTCTTTCATATCCTGCCATTAGGACCTTTTTAAGCAAGAGTATTGCACATGAAATCAAATCTCAATATGGTTTAGAAATTGTCATTGCAGGAGTTGCAACAGGCGCAATAGGAATTGGCATGTTGGTGGCTCAAGAATTAAACCTCCCCTTTATTTATGTTCGTCCAGAACCCAAAAAACATGGTAGACAAAATCAAATTGAAGGTGCATTTGAACCTGGAAAAAAAGTTGTTGTAATCGAGGATTTGATTAGTACTGGAATGAGCAGCTTAAATGCCGTTACCGCACTTCAAAATGCAGGAGCAACTATTTTAGGCATGTTTGCGCTCTTTACCTATGGTTTTGAAAAAGCAGAAAAAGCATTTAATGAAGCGGGAATTGAACTTCAAACCTTATGTGATTATGAAAATCTTTTACCTGTTGCTTTAAAAGAAAATAAAATTTCTCAAACACAATCTGAAAATTTAAAAACGTGGAGAAAAGATCCCTCAAGTTGGTCTCCTAGTCAAGACTAATTGTCATAAAGCATCCTAACTTGATTGGAGGTTAATTCCATTATCTCTCCCTTTTCATCCTCTATAATTAAACTACCTGAAGTAGTTATGCCTTTTAGAATGGCATTTAAATACTTCCCGTTTTTTTTAAAAATCGTGATCTTATCTTTCCTCCAGAGTAGTTTGGTGTATTCTGAAAATAAATCGTTTAAAATAATAGAATCCAATGAAAAAAGTATTTTTTCTAATTCTACTTTTAGGGTTTTAAAAACCAAGTTGACTTCCCATTTTTTGTCTGTTGCTAGGGCCAAAGAAGTTGCATTTGGAAGATCTTGAAATTCCATTTGATTGATATTTAGACCAATTCCTATAATAGAGGCTTTTAAATTTCCTTGCTTGAAAATATTTTCAATTAAAATTCCGGCAATTTTCTTGTTTTCTGACAAAATGTCGTTAGGCCATTTAATGGATAGATTTTGAATATTTAATGCGTGTAATGCATTCATTATACCTACAGCTACTGCAGCACTTATTGCAAAAGTATGGGCTGAGGAAAAATGCTCGTAAGTCTTGTAAATACTAAATGTTAAGCTGTTCTCAAAGCTTGAAACCCAAGTTCTATCTCGCTGTCCTCTTCCTGAAGTTTGATCTTTTGCCCAAACTAAATCACCTTCTTTACATAGGCCTTTTTGATGCCTTTCTTTTAGAAAATCATTAGTAGACGGGGTGGCATTAAGTTTGATTATATTAAAATAGCTCATAGAAGTGGATGTAACCGACTCAAAAAGTAATAAATTTGTGAAAAAGAGCACTAGTTAATGGCAAAGAAAATTGAAAGTAAACCAAATCTCTTAGACGAAATAGTTGTAGGGATTGAAAATGTCAAAGGACAAGATATACAAATACTCGATTTAAGAGAAATCGAAAACACTCCTTGTGACTTCTTTGTTGTTTGTAGTGGTAATTCAAACACACAAGTAAGTGCAATAGTTGGTTCAGTTCAGAAAAATGTGAGCAAATTGCTAAAAGAAAAACCATTTCACACAGAAGGTTATGATGTAGCTGAATGGGTTTTAATTGATTATATAGATGTTGTTGTACATGTATTCCAAAAACAAATACGCGAATATTATAACATCGAAGAACTGTGGGGAGATGCAAAAACTACCCAAATCGTTTCGAATTATTAAAAACTATGAAAGAAGAAAAAAAACCAACAACACCCAAGTTCAATATTTATTGGCTGTATGGCGCAATCATTTTTGCCCTTCTAGGCATGAGCCTCTTTGGAGGAAGTGAATCATGGCAAAGCATAAGTAAAACCAATATTTCAAACTTTGAAAAATATCTTAATGCAGGGGACGTAAGTGAAGTAATTGTAATTCGTAACAAAAGTAGTGTGCGAGTAACATTAACTCCTGAGGCTTTAAATAAAAGCGATCACCAAGGTATTGCTGCAAAGAATATTTTAGGTCAAGACAATTCAAATGGACCTCACTATCAATTTGAGGTAGGGAGCCTTGAGCTTTTCGAAGAAAAATTAGAAAAAGCAAGATCAAATGGCGTTCCTTTTCGTTTAGAATTTGTTACCGTTGAAAATCGATGGGCTGATACCCTTATCGGATTCTTACCGATTATCATTATCATTGGAGTTTGGATCTTCTTAATGAGAAGAATGTCTGGTGGAGCTGGAGGTGGTGCCGGAGGTCAAATATTTAACATTGGAAAATCCAAAGCAAAATTGTTTGATAAAAACACTGATGTAAAAACAACTTTTAAAGATGTAGCAGGATTAGAAGGTGCCAAAGAAGAAATCCAAGAGATTGTTGATTTCTTAAAAAATCCAAACAAATATACCGTCTTGGGTGGTAAAATTCCTAAAGGGGCTTTATTAGTAGGATTACCAGGGACAGGAAAAACATTACTTGCTAAAGCGGTTGCTGGGGAAGCAAAAGTGCCATTCTATTCTCTTTCAGGATCTGATTTTGTTGAAATGTTTGTTGGCGTAGGTGCATCTCGAGTTCGGGACTTATTCAAACAAGCTAAAGACAAATCCCCTGCAATTATCTTCATTGATGAAATTGATGCTATAGGAAGAGCAAGAGGTAAAAGTAACATGACAGGCTCAAATGATGAAAGAGAAAACACTCTCAACCAACTACTTACCGAAATGGATGGTTTTGGAACTGATACAAACGTTATCGTTATTGCCGCTACAAACCGTGCAGATGTATTAGATAAAGCTTTATTGAGAGCTGGGCGTTTTGACCGTCAAATCTATGTTGATCTACCCGATCTTAACGAACGTCGTGAAATATTTAAAGTTCATCTAAAACCGATCAAGGCAATCAAATCATTGGATGTCGATTTTCTTGCAAAACAAACTCCTGGTTTTTCTGGTGCGGATATCGCAAATGTTTGTAACGAAGCAGCATTAATTGCAGCCCGAGGAAACAAAAAAACTGTCGGAAAACAAGATTTTCTTGATGCAGTTGATCGTATTGTTGGGGGTCTAGAAAAGAAAAATAAAATTATTACCCCCGAAGAAAAAGAAACAATCGCTTATCATGAAGCGGGGCACGCATTGGTTAGCTGGTTGCTTGAACACGCAGCTCCCCTTGTTAAGGTTACGATTGTACCAAGAGGGCAATCACTAGGAGCAGCATGGTACCTTCCAGAGGAACGACAAATTGTAAGAACAGAACAAATGCTGGATGAAATGTGTGCCGCTTTAGGTGGACGTGCTGCAGAGAAAGTAATGTTTGATAAAATTTCAACAGGTGCGCTTAGCGACCTAGAAAAAGTGACACGACAAGCGCGATCCATGGTGTCAGTATACGGACTAAATGATGCTATTGGGAACTTAACTTATTACGACTCAACAGGGCAAGCTGATTATAATTTTACAAAACCCTATTCAGAAGAAACAGCTCAGAAAATTGATCACGAGATTTCAGGGATAATAGAAAAACAATATGCAAGGGCGATTGACATACTAAAACGATCCAAAGACAAGTTAACAGTTCTTGCTGAACGTCTTTTAGAAAAAGAAGTTATTTTTAAAGATGATTTGGAAGTTATTTTAGGAAAAAGACCTTTTAAAACCAATAGCGAAAAAATCGAGGAAGCTAAATTGCTTAAAAATAAATAGTAGCTAGAATTCATATGGGGATTTGGGATAAATTTTTTGGTAAAAAAACTGAGAATAAGTCTGAGAAAAGCCCCTACATGCCCTCTGAGGAGACTCCAATTGACATTTCTTTTGCTGAAACCTTTACAAATAAAGGAGGTCATTTTCTGTTTTGTGAATCCAGCAAACTTGTTCCCCTAAATCTTGAAGAAATCTTAAAAGAGAATCAGTGGAAAAACGAACATGTATTGAGTCTTAACGAAACAATTGCTGAACAATTTAATCTCACGCTAATTTCAGAAACCTCAGGAAATTTAAAAGCCTATCAGGCTGCAGTAATGTTCTGTGAATATATCATTAGTAATACTGGAAAAATATTACTAAGTGAACATCAAATAAAACACTACAGCCTTCCTGATCTCCCCAAAACTATTATCATTATTGCAAAGACTAAACAAATTGTAAAGGATGTAAGTCAAGGTATGTCTTCGCTAAAAAATAAATACAAAAAAGTAATTCCTACTAACATCACTACACTCAAGTCAAAATCTGAGAGTAGTGAGGAAAAAGTGTTTTCTGAATCTGAAACAAGTGCAAAAAACATATATTTGCTCTTAGAAGATTAATTTAAAAGTATGCGAGAAATAACGGTAAGGAGCCTTTCTGGACTCCTATATGTTGCAATAATTGTTTCTGCTGCTTTATATTCAAATCTAGCTTTAATTGTTGTTCTTTTTTTGTTTACCGTTTTAGCACTGTTTGAATTTCAAAGATTATTGCACTACAAGAGTCCTATACCTTTTCTTTTTTTCGGCTTACTGGTCTATCAATTTTATACAGAAATACTGATCAATACCCTACACTTCGGATTACTAGTCATCAGTTTTTTTATGAATTTTTTACTAGCCTTTATGCTTATAAAGAAAAAATCTTTTGTTTTCTCTCCCTTTCAGAAAAGCGGTCTAACTCTTTTTTATCTCATTAGTTCAGGATATTTTATTATCGCCTCTACTTCATTTGAAAGTAGCTGGATGAATGGAATTACATTATCTATGTACTTTTTGATTTGGACCAATAACAGTTTCGCTTACCTAGCTGGAAAGAAATGGGGGAAAACCCCTTTGTTCCCTGAGGTATCACCAAAAAAAACATGGGAAGGATTTTGGGGAGGAGCATTCGCTTGTTTTTTATTAAGTATTGTTTTACTTAGTCTTCACCCAGAATTTAAATTTTGGGTATTTCCAATTTTAGCACTTATTATAATTGTTGCGGCTACCCTTGGAGATCTCATACAATCTAAATTTAAACGTGAGGCCCAAGTAAAGGATAGCGGCTCCTTAATTCCTGGGCATGGCGGTTTTTATGACAGGATGGATAGCGTACTCTACACAGCTCCTTTTGTTAACTTATTTTTAATTTTCGTTAATTATGTTTCATAAAGAAGGATATCAAATTATCATGACAACTTTTGTTTTAACTGTAGCTATAACAGTTTTAGCAGAGTATAATATAGATCTAAAATTACTTAAAATTGGTGTTCAACTACTCGCAGTTATAATGCTTATTTTGGTTCTTCAATTTTTTAGAAATCCTAAAAGAATCACTCCAAAAAATGAAAATCATCTCATTGCACCTGTTGATGGTAAAGTAGTCATTATTGAAGAGGTTTTTGAAAAGGAATACTTTAAGGACAAACGTTTACAAGTATCAATTTTTATGTCACCCCTGAATGTTCATGTTACTCGTTACACCATGAGTGGAAAAGTTCAATTTAGTAAATATCATCCAGGTAAATATTTAGTTGCTTGGCATCCAAAATCTTCAGAACTGAATGAACGCACTACCATCGTGCTAAAAAATGAACACTTTGGAGAAGTACTTTATCGCCAGATTGCTGGAGCGGTAGCCAGGAGAATCGTAAATTATGCGAAAGAAGGTATGGAAGTTGAACAGGGAGGTGATGCTGGATTTATCAAATTCGGCTCCCGTGTTGACTTATTTTTACCTCTAGGAACTCCTTTAGACATTGCATTAAATGATGTTGTGAAAGGTGGTATTCAACCCATTGCACACAAAGCTTAGAGTAGGCTGAGACTTTTTTCAAGCATTTTTATTTTTTCTTCAGCATCTGCTGCCTTTTTTCGCTCAATTGCAATCACCTGCTCTGGAGCATTGGAAACAAAACGTTCATTAGCCAATTTTTTTTCTACTGAAGCTAAGAACCCTTTAGTATATTTCAATTCTGAATTAAGCTTATCCTTTTCTGCTTCGGTATCCTCTGGTGCAAGTGTAGGAATAAAGAACTCCAAGTTAGACACTCTAAAACTTCCACCATTGGTATTTTCGGGGGCAGCAGAATAAAGTATGTCATCCAGTATTCCCAACTTTAAAATACTTGATTCATAAGGTAAATTTGATTTTGTGTTGGTTACATAAACAGTAACTTTTTCTTTAAAAGAAATGTTTTTATCCTTTCTGAAATTACGAATCCCTGCAATAATTTCTTTGGTTATTTCAAAATTAGTGATTGACTCTAGATCAAATGATTCTGAAGAAGGCCATGAAGAAACAGTAAGTGCCTGATTGGTCTCCCGAGGGCTTATAAAATGCCATAACTCCTCGGTCAAAAAGGGCATAAAAGGATGTAATAAGCGTAAATTATTTTCAAACAAGCCAACTATTCTTGTGTGCGTATATCGGTCTATAGGTTTTCCATATTCAGGCTTCACCAACTCTAATAACCAAGAACAAAAATCATCCCAAATCAGTTTGTATATAGTCATCAGAGCATCTGATATTCTATATTTTTCAAAATTTTCATCTACCCAACCAATGGTTTTGTTAAAATGATTTTGATACCAATCTAAAGCTTCAGTCGCTGCTTCTGTCGGATGATTTGTTTTGTCTATTTCCCAGCCTTCTATCAAGCGATAAGCGTTCCATATTTTATTAGCAAAATTCTTTCCTTGCTGACAAAGACTTTCGTCAAAAAGTAAATCATTTCCAGCGGCTGAGCTCAGCATTAAACCAACACGAACAGCATCGGCTCCATAATTTTCAATTAGCTTTAATGCATCTGGTGAATTTCCTAGCTGCTTAGACATTTTTCGCCCTTTTTCATCACGAACTAGACCTGTTAAATAAACATTAGAAAATGGTTTTTGACCTCTATATTCATACCCTGATACAATCATTCTAGCTACCCAAAAAAATAAAATATCCGGTCCAGTCACCAAATCTTGAGTGGGATAATAGTAGTTGATATCTTCATTTTCTGGATTTCTGATTCCATCAAAAACAGTTATAGGCCATAACCATGAAGAAAACCAAGTATCTAAAACGTCCTCATCTTGTCGAAGGTCTTCTTGTTTTAGTAATTGATTTCCTGACTTCTTTTGAGCAGCTTCTAATGCTTCCTCTGGAGTTAGTGCAACCACAAAATCCTCAACACCTGTGCCGAAATAGTACGCTGGAATTCGTTGTCCCCACCACAATTGTCTTGAAATATTCCAATCTCGAATATTTTCCATCCAATGGCGGTAAGTATTTTTAAACTTTTCAGGTAATAATGCAATATCGTCTGATTTTAAAACGGCATTAATTGCGGGTTCCGCAAGATCTTCCATTTTCAAAAACCACTGATCAGATAAGCGGGGCTCTATTACAGCTTTGGTTCGTTCAGAGGTCCCAACTTTATGAACATGAGATTCAGTTTTTACTAAGACACCCAAAGCTTCAAGTGCTTTTACTATTTTTTTTCGAGCAACAAAACGATCTAAGCCTTCATACTCAAGACCATTTGCATTGAGTGTAGCGTCGGCATTAAAAATATCTATAACCTCAAGTCCATGTTTTTCACCCAATACTTTATCATTAATATCATGAGCTGGAGTTACCTTAAGACAGCCTGTACCAAAATCCATGGTTACATATTCATCTTGAATAATGGGTACTTTTCTACCTGAAAGTGGCACCCTAATTTCTTTACCTTTTAAATGAAAATAGCGGTCATCTTCAGGATGAATACATACTGCAGAATCTCCCAAAAGAGTTTCAGGTCTAGTAGTAGCAATAATGACTTGCTCTTCAGAACCCTCAACTTGATAGGCTATATGATATAAATTTCCCGACTTTTCTTCATAAATCACTTCCTCATCAGACAAGGTAGTTTGCGCTTCAGGATCCCAATTTACCATTCTAAAACCTCGATAAATTAACCCTTTATTATACAAGTCTATAAAAACCCGAAGTACAGATTCAGACATTTCAGGATCAAGAGTAAACTTTGTTCTATCCCAATCACAACTACATCCCAACTTTTTAAGTTGCTCTAAAATAACACCTCCATACTCATGTGTCCATTCCCAAGCGTGCTCTAAAAAAGCTTCTCTACTCAAGCTACTTTTATCAATTCCTTCTGCCTTGAGTTTTGCAACCACCTTGGCCTCTGTAGCAATTGAAGCGTGATCTGTACCAGGCACCCAACAAGCATTATATCCTCTCATACGAGCTCTACGAATAATAATATCTTGTAAAGAATTATTCAGCATATGGCCCATATGCAATACACCTGTTACATTAGGGGGTGGTATAACAATAGTGTAAGGTTCACGATCATCAGGAAGTGATTTAAAATACTCGTTTTTTTGCCAGAAAGAGTACCATTTACTTTCTACCAGCCGAGAATCAAACTTGGAAGGAATTTCCATAAAAATTTTTGGTCTAATTTTTGATTTACAAAAGTAGGGACACTTATGGTATAATAAAAATTGCTACCACTAATTGAAAGAAAAAATTTAACTTTAACCTATATTAAAAAGAGATCATGAAATTAAAAAACTACCTAAATCTGTTACTAATTTTTGTAATATCACCTGCATTTGCTCAAGAAACAGGAGCTCAAATTAATTTTGAAACAACTATTATCGACTACGGGACAATCCCTAATGGTAGTGACGGTAAACGAATTTTTAGTTTTTCAAATACTGGAAATACAGATTTGATTATCAAAAATGTTCAATCCAGCTGCGGTTGTACCATACCAAAAAAACCTGCTGGAGCAATTGCACCAGGCGAATCAAGTGAAATAATTGTTAAATATGATACCAAACGTATAGGTCCATTTAGGAAAACCATTACGGTAACAACAAACGTGTCAACAAATCCAATTGTAGCTCTAAAAATCAAAGGAACAGTTCTTCCAAAAGAGTAAAACTTGATCTTAAAGTATTTTTCTAGATAAACCCAAAGCTTTTTTTCAGATACTAAATTATCAAATAAATAGAATTTTAGGTATTCCTATTTGTGATTAAGAATTATTTTTTTATCATTTTTGCTTTTTTATTTTTCATGCCACAATTATCAAGAAAAGGGATTAAACTTCCCACATCACCTATACGTAAACTAGTTGTCCATTCTGACGAGGCAAAAGCTCGGGGTATTGAAGTTTTTCACCTCAATATCGGGCAACCTGATATTGCAGCCCCTGTAGAGGCTATCCAAGCGGTAAAAAAATCAGATTTAACGTTACTTCCCTATGGTCCGTCTCAAGGATCATTGACGTATCGTCAAAAATTATGTAAATACTATGAAAAGCATGCAATAGAAATAGTTCCTGACGACATCCTTGTTACCACTGGAGCAAGTGAAGCTTTAACTTTTGCTTTAAATGTAATTTGTGATGCAGGAGATGAAATTATTATTCCTGAACCATTTTATGCTAATTATAATGGTTTTGCAAGCGCAGCTAGTGTAAATGTAATTCCAGTTATCTCTGAATTTAACTCCCAATTTGAGCTACCCCCATTGGAAAAAATAAGTCAAAAAATTACAGAGAAAACTAAAGCTATCTTGTTGTGTAATCCAAGTAATCCAACAGGTTATGTTTACAGTAAAAAAGAAATTAGCACACTTATCGCATTGGCCATTGAGCATGATATCTTTTTAATCGTTGACGAAGTATATCGTGAGTTTATACATGATGGAAACCAACACTACTCTGTATTGCAACATCCTGAAGGTCAAAACCACACCCTAATGATCGATTCTGTATCTAAACGTTATAGTCTTTGCGGAGCTAGAGTGGGATGTATCGTTTCTAAAAACAAAGAACTTATAGAGAATATTTTAAAATTTGCTCATTTAAGACTCTCACCTCCTACCTATGCCTTAATGGCTAGTGAAGCTGCATTAGATGCACCCGACAGTTATCTAGAAGGGGTTATTGCAGAATATGGAAAACGAAGAAATATTTTAATTCAACATTTAGAAAAAATTCCCGATGTTGAGGTATCCCACCCAATGGGGGCTTTTTATTGTATCGTAAAACTACCTGTTATTGATGCAGAAGACTTTTCAAAATACTTACTGACTGATTTTCAGGATAAAAATCAAACCGTTATGTTAGCTCCAGCTCAAGGTTTTTATTCAACACCAGGAATCGGTCTGAATGAAGTTCGAATTGCATTTATTCTAGATAGTGAAAAATTAATTCGAGCAACAAATATTTTAGAAAAGGCTTTAACAGCCTATCAGAAATTAGTATCTTGAATCATGCTCATTCTTGAAGAAAACATTTCTTTAAAAAAATACAACTCCTTTGGAATACAAGCTTTTTCAAAAAAGTTTTTTTCTCTCACTGAAACCTCACAATTAAAAGAAGTTTTTGAGCAATCCCAAGGAGAATCAATAAGAGTTCATGGAGGTGGAAGTAATATGTTACTCACCAAAGACTTTGAGGGACTAACCCTTGTCATTGCAACCAAAGGAATTTCAATTATAAATGAAAATGATGCCTCAGCACTTGTTGAAGTTCAAGCAGGTGAAAACTGGCATGAATTCGTTCTTTGGTGCTTGAAGCAAAACTTGGGAGGTGTTGAAAATTTAGCTTTGATTCCAGGTTCCGTTGGAGCTTCACCCATCCAGAATATTGGAGCCTATGGTGTCGAATTAAAATCAGTCTTTCATAGTTGCGAAGTTTTTGAAATTGAAAACCATTGCTTTAAAACTTTTTTAAACAAAGAATGTCTTTTTGGGTATCGAGACTCAATTTTTAAAAATAAAAGGAAGGGAATGGATATCATTACAAGTGTTCGTTTTAAGCTTCAAAAAGCCCCTCACAATCTACATGTCGAATACGGGGACATTCAAAAATATTTAGAAGGGAAAAAACATTCAATACAAGAAGTTGCTAAAGCGGTAATTTCAATTCGTAAATCCAAACTTCCCGACCCCAAAGAGATTGGAAACAGTGGTAGCTTTTTCAAAAATCCAATACTTAAAAAAGAGCACTTTGAGCGTTTATTTCAAAAATACTCGGACCTACCCCATTATCCAAATCCTGATGGTACTATAAAAGTTCCTGCTGGCTGGTTAATTGAAAAAATGGGTTTTAAAGGAATTAGAGAGGGTGATGCCGGTGTTCACACTAAACAAGCGCTTGTATTAGTTAATTATGCTAATGCCACAGGTATGGAAATTTTAGCCCTTGCTGAAAAAATCCAAAAAATGGCTAAAAAGGAATTTGATATTAGTCTAGAAACAGAAGTTAATATTCTCTAACACTATTCTTTATTTTTTGAATCTATTTGGATTGTAACTGGACCATCATTCACTAGAGACACTTGCATATCAGCTCCGAAAATTCCCGAAACAACTTTTTTCCCTAATTGCCCTTGGGCGGTCTCCAAAAAAAGTTCATAAAGCGGAATAGCATGTTCGTGTTTTGCTGCGCGAATGTAGGAAGGTCGATTTCCCTTTTTAGTAGATGCCATAAGTGTAAATTGACTCACAACCATCAAACCTCCATCCCTATCAATTAATGATTCATTCATTATCCCATCATCATCATTAAAAATTCTCAGATTCAATATTTTATTCACAAGCCACAAAACATCAGAAGAATCATCGGTCATTTCAATACCCAATAAAACCATCAACCCTGCTTGAATTTCTCTTTTTTCAGTCTGATTTATAAGTACTTGAGCTCCAAGAACCCTCTGAATAACAACACGCATTTTTAATTTCTATAAGGTGAATCTTCCTCCATCATTTGAGTATACGACGAGTAACGAGAAAAAGCTATTTCTCCTTTTTCTACTGACTCTATAACAGCGCAATTTGGCTCATTTACGTGGATACAATTATGAAATTTACAATTACTTTTTCTAACATAAAACTCTGGAAAATAATTCCCAATTTCTTCGGGTAGCATATCTACTACTCCAAATCCTTTTATTCCTGGAGTATCAATAATTTTAATACCATTTGACAAGGCAAACATTTCAGCAAAAGTGGTAGTATGCATACCCTGCTGATGCTGCTTGGATATAGCGGCTGTTTTCAAATCTAAACTGGGAGAAATCGCATTGACTAAGGTGGACTTACCTACCCCACTGTGACCCGAAAACATACTAACCTTGTCCTGCATTAACTCCTTGACCTTTTCAATACCTTCATCTTGTATAGCTGAAATCAAATATGTACTATAACCAATGTTTTCGTAGGTCTTTTGAAGAAGTGTTATTTCTTCCAATTCAAGTTTTGAATAGGTATCTATCTTGTTAAACAATATAATCGCCGGAATTTGATAGGCTTCTGCTGTGACCAAAAACCGATCTATAAATGCTGGAAATGTTGGAGGATTATTTAGGGTAACTATTAAAAAAACTTGATCAATATTTGAAGCAATAATATGGGTTTGTTTGGAAAGATTTACAGATTTCCTAACAATATAATTTTGTCGTTCTTCGATTTTTGTGATATTCCCCTCGTTAGCGTTTGCATGGGAATCAACCTCAAAATAAACCCAATCACCAACAGCAACAGGGTTAGTACTCTTAATTCCTTTTAAACGAAGCTTGCCCTTGATTCGACACTCGTAAAAAACGCCTTCAGATTGAACCGTATACCAACTACCTGTTGACCGATAAACAATGCCTTTCTTCAAGTATTTTATTTACAAAGAAACAGCTTTTTTTTCAGCCTTGAGGATTCAAAGAGCTATAGAGTAATTTGTATCTTTGTAAAAACGATTTAAATGGCCCAAAAAACTCTATTAATGATTCTAGACGGTTGGGGGAACTCACCGGATCCCACAATATCTGCTGTTGATCAAGCAAGAACACCTTACATAGACTCTCTTTACGAAAACTATGCTAACAGTACTTTAAGAACGGATGGGGAGCATGTCGGGCTTCCCGAAGGTCAAATGGGAAATAGTGAAGTGGGGCATATGAATTTGGGGGCAGGAAGAATTGTTTATCAAGATTTAGCTAAAATTAATTTAGCCGTTCAAAAAAATGAATTGAGAAATGAAAAAGTACTAACCGATAGCTTTGAATACGCAAAAAAAGAAGGGAAAAAAGTTCACCTTTTGGGATTATTATCTGATGGTGGAGTTCATTCTCATATCAATCATATTGAAGGTCTTCTTGATCTAATTAACGAATATCATTTAAATGATGTTTTTCTTCATGCCTTTACAGATGGTAGAGATGTTGACCCCCAGTCTGGGAAATCATTTGTAGAACGTATCGAAAGAAAATTGGCTGATACGGGTGGACAATTGGCATCTATTATAGGTCGTTATTATGCAATGGATCGAGATCAACGCTGGGAACGTGTCAAAAAAGCATACGATTTATTAGTAAATGGAGTTGGAACCCCAACCTCAAGTTTTACTCAAGAATTATCCAATAGCTATGCCGCAGGGATAACCGATGAATTTATAGAACCTCTTTTTAAAGATAATGGAAAGGGAGAAGCAGTTACCAAAATCGAAAGTGGTGATGTTGTTCTATTTTTTAATTTCAGAACCGATCGTGGAAGAGAATTAACTCAAGTCCTTTCTCAAAAAGTCTTTCCTGAATTCCAAATGAATCCGCTTAATTTATATTATGTAACCCTGACAAATTATGACGAATCATTTCAAAACGTACAAGTCGTTTTTGACAAAGACAACCTTGAAGATACCCTAGGAGAAGTTTTATCTAAAGCCGGTAAAACTCAAGTTCGCATCGCAGAAACAGAAAAATACCCCCACGTTACTTTCTTTTTTAATGGAGGTAGGGAAACTCCTTTCGATGGTGAAGAACGCATTTTATGCCCCTCGCCTAAAGTTGCTACCTATGATCTTCAGCCTGAAATGAGTGCTTTCGAGATCAAAGATGCCATCATAAATAAAATAAAAAAAGACGCCCCAGATTTCATTTGTTTAAATTTTGCAAATCCAGATATGGTTGGTCATACGGGTGATTTACAAGCTGCAATAAAAGCTTGTGAGACAGTGGATCAATGTACACAAGAAGTTGTTGAGATGGCTTTAGAAAACGGTTATGCCAGTATCATAATTGCAGATCATGGGAATTGTGAGACAATGATCAACCCTGACGGAAGCCCTAACACTGCGCATACCACAAATCCTGTTCCTATTATTTTAGTAGATGCTGAGAAGAAGAAAATAAATTCTGGGATTTTAGGAGACATTGCACCAACAGTTTTAGACCTACTAGAAGTACCCCAACCCAAAATAATGACCCAAAAATCTTTAATACAAAACGCATGAAAAAATCTATCCTATCTATCTATTTTATTCTTTTGATTATTGGATGTAAAAATCAGGAACCACAAAAAACAACCCCCCAAAAACCTTTAGAAGTTGAAAGTCTTATTGGTGAAGAAGGTGAAACCGTAATTTTAGGTTACATGAATAGAGCTAATTTAAATACTCCTGAATTCCAAGCTTGGTTTCAGCCCGAATACGATAATATAAAAATTCCTGAAGGATGGGCAGAAGAATTTAAGCCCCTTGCAAAAAATCTTGAATTTAAATTATTTTTAGGAACTTGGTGTGGCGATACCCAGAGAGAACTTGGGGGTATGTTTAAACTTCTTGATCTCATGGGAGTATCCCAAGACAAAATTGAAATGTATTCAATATCCGAAGCTAAAGACAGTCCTCTTGGCTATGAAAAAGAATATGATATCCTTAATATTCCTACCTTAATTTTTATGGAAAATGGAAAAGAAATCAATCGATTTGTTGAATTTCCAGTAGTAAATTTAGTTGATGATTTTTCCAAAATTCTAAAAAAACAGCCCTACGAAAATTCCTACGCAGATTTTTGATAGATATGGCAGCAATTGTATTAAAAACAAAAGAGGAAATTGAGTTAATGAGGGAAAGCGCTCTAATTGTTTCTAAAACATTAGGCATGTTAGCTGCTGAAATTAAACCGGGAATTACAACCCTTAAACTGGATAAACTTGCAGAAGCTTTTATTCGTGATCATAAGGCAGAGCCTGGCTTTCTAGGATTATATGATTTTCCAAATACCTTATGTATGAGTCCTAATGCGCAAGTGGTGCATGGTATTCCAAATGACACTCCCCTTAAAGAGGGTGATATTATTTCAATTGACTGTGGAGCCCTAAAAAATGGCTTTTATGGAGACCATGCCTATACCTTTGAGGTGGGCGAGATTTTACCTGAAGTTAAAAAATTACTTGAGGTCACTAAGGTCTCTCTTTATAAAGGTATTGAAACCTTTCGCGCTGGAAATCGTTTGGGTGATATGGGATATGCTATACAAAACCATTGCGAGAAGGAAGGCTACGGAGTGGTTCGTGAGCTGGTTGGTCATGGTTTAGGCCAGATAATGCATGAAGGCCCAGAAGTCCCTAATTATGGTAAACGTGGAAAAGGAAAAAAATTCCAAGAAGGAATGGTATTGGCAATTGAACCGATGATTAATGAAGGTACCCATCGCATAAAACAACTCAAAGACGGTTGGACAATACTCACTGCTGATGGAAAAGCTAGTGCTCATTTTGAGCATAACGTTGCTCTTGTGGATGGAAAACCAGAATTACTTTCCACTTTTCAATATATCTATGGTGCCCTTGGAATAAAAAGTGAAGAAGAATTACCCTATCGGAAAGAACCTCTTTTGGTATGAAATGGATGCTCAACTTGATTCCCAGACCTCTTTTAATCTCAATGAGCATTTGGTTTCGCCCCTTGATTAAATTATATTTTAAAGGAAACCAGTTTACAGATCCTATTGATGGAAGTTCTTATCGGAAATTTTTGTCTTATGGTTACCAGAACTTAAGAGAAAACGCCTTGTGTCCAGGAACTCTATCCCTGGAAAGACATCGCCTTTTATGGTTGTATTTAACACGGAAAACAAACTTTTTAAATCAACCTCTCAAGGTATTACATATTGCCCCTGAACAAGTTTTTTACACCAAGTTCAAAGCTATTAAAGATTGGGAGTATACTACCACGGACCTCCACTCTCCTCTTGCTGATATAAAAGCAGACATTTGTGCGCTACCCTTTAATAATGATCAATACGATTTAATTTTTTGCAATCATGTATTAGAACATATTCCAGATGATAAAAAAGCAATGGAAGAACTTTATCGTGTTTTAAAAAAAGGAGGAACGTTGATCGCTCAGGTTCCCTTGAATGAAGAGCTTGATGAAACTTTTGAAGATGATACCATTACCGATAAAAAAGAACGGACTCGAATTTTTGGGCAATACGACCATGTTCGTGTTTACGGAAAAGATTACTACACTAGATTAAATACTGTTGGGTTTGAATCAAAAGGAATTACTTTTATAAACACCATGAGTATTGAAGAAATAGATCGTTTTGGACTTCCTCAAAAAGAACGGATTCCGGTTGCTGTAAAATAGAATTTTCTATAATTATTCCTTCAAAAAACCTTTTGAGAAAACTTCTTTTACTCCGCCTAAGGAATCGGAGACAATCCAATATGCCTCTAATTCTGGATGGCTTTGAATAAGTGCTTTAGATCGTTCAAAAGGCATCACCATCAAGGCTGTAGCATAGGCATCTGCAGTGATACAGTCTGGAGCTAAAACGGAAGCACTGAGAACCAAAGAGGGAATAGCCTCTCCTGTTTTGGGATTAATAGAATGCACCCATCGTTCACCTGTTTTATCATTCACAGAATACTTTCGATAATTCCCTGAGGTTGCCAAAGCTTCATTATTTAAGGTTAAAACTTGAATCAATTTTCGCTCTTCTCCTTGTTGAGGATCATCAATAGCGACTTTCCATAGTCCTTTTGACTTTGGGCTATTCCCTTGAGCTACAATCTCCCCTCCTATTTCAACTAAAAAAGAAGAAACATTTTTAATTCTCAAAAAATCAGCAATTACATCTACGACATATCCTTTTGCCAACGCATTAAAATCAAAATAAACTTGAGGATGTGCTTTTTTAATGGTGTATTGCTCTGTTAATTGTGTCTTATCCCACCCCGTAAAAAACAAAATACTGTCGCGTTGTTGCTGTGAAATTTGAATTAATGGTTTTCCTGGACCAAAACCGTAAGCATTTACTAGCGCTCCAACCGTAGGGTCAAAATACCCATCGGTAGCCTCCCAAACTTCAGTTGCCTTTTGATACACTTTTATAAAATGTGAATCAACTAATTGAAGGCTATCCCCTTTATTGATTTTAGAAATATCGGATGTCGTGATGTAGGTAGACAAAGACTGATTTAAAACTCCAAAAATAGAGTCAACTTTACGTTCTAAATCAATTTCTGATAATTGGGGCGCGCTATATGAAATAGAAAAGCTTGTTCCTAGGGCAAAGCCATTAATTCGCTGTGTTTTATTTTCAACTTTTGTTTGGCAACTCAAAAATATGGTCACCAAAAGTAAATTAAATAACTTTCTGGATTCCATCGAAATTAACCACATAAGGATCTGTTTTTGATAATGGTTTCTTATAATCATGGGCATGGGCAAAACCTACTCCACCAAAATAAACTAGTGCTTTATTTTTATCTGCATGTAATTTGACTTTATTCATTTTAATACCATCATATTCTTTAGGAGAATGAGGATATAAACAGCCTTGTACTACTACAAAATAAAGAATTTTATTCTTTACACAAACAAACTGAGGAGAGCGTTTAATTTCCGAGTTGACTGCTAAAAACTCAAACCCTTCCTGCTCAAGATAGGTGCCCACCTCTTGCATTGCAAGCTGGTGAATTTCCTGAGTAGTTAAGGTTTTCATGGTTTTATAATAAGCTTAAAAAAGAGGCCTATAGCCTCTTTTAAATTATCCTCCGAAATCATCAAAACGAACATTTTCTGGTGGCACACCAAAATCCTCAGCCATTCTTTCGATAGCCTGGTTCATCAAAGGTGGTCCACAGAAGTAGACTTCAATATCTTCAGGTGATTCATGATGATCTAAGTAATTGTCAATTACCACTTGGTGTACAAAACCTGTAAATCCATCACCTTCTCCATCCAAACCTTCTTTTACCTTCCAATTATCCTCTTCCATAGGTTCAGACAATGCGATGTAAAATTTAAAATTTGGAAAATCTTTTTCTAACGCTCTAAAATGATCCGTGTAAAACAATTCTCGCTTAGAACGTCCACCATACCAGAAGGTTACTTTACGGCCGGTTTGTAAGGTTCTGAATAATTCATACAAATGTGATCTCATTGGTGCCATTCCTGCACCTCCCCCTACATAGAGCATCTCTGCTTCAGACTCATTTATGAAAAATTCACCATAGGGTCCAGAGATTGTAACTTTATCTCCTGCTTTCTTTGAGAAGATATAAGAAGAAGCAACTCCAGGATTGATGTCAGCCCAGTCATTTTTGGCTCTATCAAATGGAGGGGTTGCAATACGAACATTTAACATAATTTCCTTTCCCTCCGCTGGATAAGATGCCATTGAATAAGCACGCTCAACTGTTTCAGGATTCTTCATAGTCAATGGCCAAAGTTTAAACTTATCCCATTCTAATTTAAATTTGTCGGGTTCTCCAGGGTGTTCAGCAGGGTGTGCAGAAATATCGATATCATCGTATTTCACTTCACATTGAGGAATTTCAATTTGAATATACCCTCCCGCTTTGTAGTCCATTTCCTCAGGAATTTCAACAACAAACTCTTTGATAAAAGAAGCAACATTCCAATTTCGTACAACTGTAGCTTCATATTTTTTAATTCCAAAAACCTCCTCAGGTACTTGGATTACCATATCCTGTTTTACTTTAACTTGACATCCCAAGCGCCATCCTTCAGCCACTTCTTTTCTTGAAAAGTGTGGAGCTTCTGTAGGTAGAATTTCACCTCCACCTTCAAGTACTTGGCATTTGCATTGGATACAGGTTCCTCCCCCTCCACATGCAGAAGGCAAGAATATTTTGTTATTTCCCAAAGTGCTCAACAAGGTGCTTCCAGACGAAACATCAACTTTATTTCCTCCATTAATCAACAGAGAAACTGGACCTGAAGGTAATAATTTGGCTTTGGCACCCAAAAGCATACCTACCAAAAGAAAGGTAATGATTAAAAAAACGACAACACTTGCTAGTATAACTGAATAATCCATTCTTAAATTATAATTTAATTCCCATAAAACTCATAAAACCTAAAGCCATCAAACCGGTGATGATAAATGTAATTCCTAATCCTCGTAGGGGAGCAGGCACATTAGAATAGGTGATTTTCTCTCGTATTGCTGCAATAGCAAGTATGGCTAACAACCATCCAATCCCAGAACCCAATCCATAAACTGCAGATTCTGCAACTCCTGAAAAATCTTTTTGTTGCATAAATAAAGACCCTCCTAAAATAGCACAGTTTACAGCAATAAGAGGTAAAAAGATTCCTAAGGCACCATAGAGTGCAGGGGCGAATTTTTCAACCACCATCTCAACCAATTGCACCATTGAGGCAATCACTGCAATAAACATGATAAAGCTCAAAAAACTTAGATCAAGAGTTGCGTATTGAGATCCCATCCATGACAATGCCCCTGGACGCAATAAATAGGTGTCCAATAAAAAGTTAATCGGCACTGTAATCGCTAAAACGAATATTACAGCCAATCCAAGTCCAACAGCTGTTTTTACTGTTTTAGAAACAGCTAGATAAGAACACATGCCCAAGAAATAGGCAAAAATCATATTCTCTATAAAAATACTTTTAACAAATAAGTTTAAATAAGCTTCCATAATATGTTGTTAATTTTTTTCAATTAAACCTCGATTTCGCGAACGTTGAATCCAAATTAGAATTCCAACAGTAATTAAGGCCATTGGTGATAATAACATTAAACCGTTATTTTCATATCCCATTGCATAAACTGCATCTGGTATAACTTGATATCCCAATAATTTTCCAGAACCTAAAAGCTCTCTAAAAAATGCTACTATAATTAGAATAACTCCATATCCTGCTGCATTTCCTATTCCATCTAAAAAAGATTTCCATACCCCATGCCCCAAAGCAAAGGCCTCCAAACGTCCCATTACGATACAGTTTGTAATAATCAATCCTATAAAAATGGAGAGTTCTTTACTAACATCATAAGCATAGGCGCGAAGTACTTGATCTACTAAAATTACCATTGCGGCAACAACGACCAATTGAACAATAATTCGAATTCGATTTGGGATTAGATTTCGTAACAATGAAATAATAACATTACTAGCCGCCATAACCGCCATTACGGATACACTCATTACAAGTGCAGGTTTCAACTGAACTGTAATTGCTAAAGCAGAACAAATTCCAAGCACCTGAACAGTAATTGGATTATTATCATCCATAGGATCAGACAATAATTTTCTATTCTTTTTTGATAAAAGAGGTTCTCGCTCTTTATTTACAAAGAGAATCGTAGGCTCTTGTTTAGAATTAGATACGTTCTTTTCCATGAGGTTATTGGTTTGAAGCTAAACTTTCGTCTGCCGATTTTAAATAAGGTAAATAATGCTGTAACCGCTCTTTAATCATATCTGTAACTCCATCACCTGTGATGGTAGCACCAGAAATAGCATCCACTTCATGATCGTCTTTATCCAAGTCTTTGGGATCATTATTTGTTTTGGAAACATTGATTCCTACTAAATTTCCAGCTTCATCAAAAACCTTCTCTCCTACAAAACGATTCTGGAACCACTGTTGTGTAATTTCTGCACCCAACCCAGCAGTTTCACCTACGTGATCAAATACAGCTCCTTGAATGGTATTTTTATCTTCTTTCAATGCAATATATCCCCATATTGCATTCCAAAGTCCAGAACCTCTTAAAGGAACTACATAAGACTTTACTCCTTCAACATTTGCAACATATAATGGAAAATGCTGCTCTGCGATAGGCTTTTTTAATTCATTATTTAATTCTAATTCAAAAGCATTAGAGTTTGAGTCAATTTTTCCTCCAGAAATTAAAGAAAGCTCTTCAACTATATATTTGTTATATAAAGTCTCTGCCTTTTCACGATCTGTTTCAATGCCAATTGTAGCTAAAATGTTTTGCATTTTCTCCTTACGCACATTTGAAGCTTGTAAGTCTTTTAACGAAGTAGCTGTAAAGGCCAAAGCCGATGCGACTACCAAAACCATGATGGTGGCAAAAATAAAGGTGTATAGGTTGCTATCTCTATTCATGATTAAGCGGATTTAAGTTCTTGAGCAAGTGCCCAGCGTTTTTTACGTTTTTTAATATTTCCATTGACCACATAGTGGTCGATCGTTGGAGCAAATACATTCATTAACAAAATTGCCAACATTACTCCTTCAGGATAAGCAGGATTAAAGACACGAATCATAATACAAAAGATTCCAACTAAAATTCCATAAATCCATTTTCCTTTGTTAGTCTGCGCTCCTGATACTGGATCTGTAGCCATAAAAACAATTCCAAAAGCAAACCCTCCTACCACAAGATGATTTATCCAAGAAAAACTCATTAGAGCATTTGCACCCCATAGATTAAACAATAAACCCATTACTGCAGCACCAAGGATACCCCCGGTAATTATTCTCCAACTACCCACACCAGTGAGTATCAATATCAAAGCACCCACAGCGACCCATAGGGTTGACGTTTCAGCAATAGAACCCGGAATAGCTCCTTGGAACATTTCAAACATCGAATAGTTTACTTCACCTCCGGCAGCTAATGTTCCTAAGATAGTTTCTCCAGATATAGCATCAACATTTGAAGCCTCAGAAACCCATACTTTATTTCCTGACATGTAAGTGGGATATGCAAAAAATGCAAAAGCTCTAGCAGTCAAGGCAGGATTTAAAATATTCATTCCTGTACCTCCGAAAGCCTCTTTAGCAATTAAAACTGCAAAAGCAGTTGAAACCGCTACCATCCACAAGGGAATATCTACAGGCATAATCATTGGAATAAGAAGTCCCGTAACTAAGTACCCCTCGTTCACTTCATGACCTCGATATACCGCAAATCCAAATTCAATAGAAAGACCAACTACATATGAAACAATAATCATTGGAACGATTTTCCATGCTCCATGCATAAAAGCTTCTAGGAAAGTAAAAGAAACTCCTGTTTGAGCGTAATACTGATATCCAGTGTTGTAAATTCCATAAATCAAAGCTGGTAATAAGGCTATGATAACCGTTACCATCGTTCTTTTTAAGTCAACGGCATCACGGATATGAGCTCCTTTTTGCGTTGTATGATTAGGCACAAACAAAAAAGTGTCAAATGCATTAATTGCAGGAGCAAATTTCTCTAATTTCTGCCCTTTTTCAAAAGGTTTTTTTAGCTCGTCTAGGGTTTTTCTTAAAAAATTCATAAGTCTCTTTTTATCCTACTTCATTAATCATTAACTCTATTCCTTTACGGATAATCTCTTGTGCTTCAATTTTTGATGTGTTAGCATAATCAATCAATCCAAAATCTTCTGGGACTACTTCATAAATCCCTAAAGCTTCCATTTTTTCTATATCTTCAATCATACAAGCTTTTAACAATTGCATGGGATACAAATCCAAAGGAAATACTTTTTCCATTTCACCCGTTACAACTAGTGCCCGCTCTTCCCCATTGAGATTGGTGTCAATATCAAATCCTTTTTTATTGAAGAGTCTCGAGAAAGAAGTGTTGGATAAACTCATAATGGAATTATCGACAAATGGCAACCAGCCAAACATTCTATAGGTATTACCCTCGGGAATAACACTTACTAAATTGTTGTAGTAGCCTAGGTGTCCTGAAGCCGTTGTGGAACTCCCAGAAAGAACATCTCCATTAATGTAGCGAGGTGAATCTTCCATAATTTTAACCTCTTTAATCATGGGAGCTAATTCAACTCCTATTTTTGCTGTAAAATATTTTGGGTTTTTAAGCGCATTTCCTGCAAAAGCAACAGTACGTTGGGGACTAAAAACCCCATCATTAAAAAACCTGCCTAAGTTAACCACATCTTCAGGGTTAATAGTCCATACGTATTCACCCATATTGATTGGGCTTAATTGTTGGATGTGAAAACTCAAATTTCCGGCGGGGTGGGGTCCTGAAACAGTATACATCTGAACATTTTCGACATGATCAAAAGGAGCGGTATGAGATGCATCTACTCCTAAAAAAACAGCTTGATCTACTAATTTATTTAGTACATTAATTCCTCTTTGAAAATTTTCGTGATGATTGGTCAACAAATATTCTTGATCTGCTGCTAAGGGAGCTGTATCTATTGCAGAAACAAAAATTGCCTTAGGTGTTTCATCTGGATTTGCAAGTGTACCATAAGGACGTTGTTTGATGAAGGGCCAATTTCCGCTTTCCAGCAGTAATGCAACAAGTGCATCACGATTTAGTTTATCCCAATTTTTTACATCGTGAGTTCGAACCTCTGAACTTTGGTTTGACTCAATTAAAATTTTTTCGATCTTTCTTTTAGGACCTCGTTCTATCGCTTTTATTGTTCCTGAAATTGGTGAAACAATTTTAATTCTTGGATCCTGTTTACTAAAAAAAATAGGGTCTCCCGCTTTTAATGAGGCTCCTTCTTTAACCAAAAGCTTTGGAGTAGTTCCGAAAAAATCGTCTGGATTTAGAGCGTAAGTTGGGGAAGAACTTGTTTTTGAGAGTGTTTTTTCCGCCACGCCTTTGATGTTTAGCTTGGCACCTCTACGAGATCGAATACCTTTAATTATATCCATTAAGTTTATTAATTCTAAAAATCATGCAAATTTACTAATAAACACTCTTTTGGAGGAAGCAAATGAGGAGGAAAAAATACTATTTATATCCATTCTAAATAAGTGTTTAAGCTTTTGAATTACAAGCTCCATGGTTTGGTCAAGCGATAGTGAAATGCTACCTTTACGGATGATGGGAACTCGGAATCTATTTGCTTATTTTTTTTGCTTTGGAATGCTTTTAAGTAGTGTTGCACAAGAAGGTTTAGATCGCAATGAAAAAGACTATATCAAGACAATTCAATTTTCCAGTTTAAAGCAAAACGATGCCTTTCCAATAGTTGCTTTAAACGAAAAAATACTTTTAAAATTCGATGACCTTGATGGAGATGAGGCAGATTACTATTATCGAATTAGTTATTTTAATCATGACTGGTCTCCCTCTACTTTATTTAAAAATGAATTTATAAACGGGTTTGATAATGTCAGAATTAATAACTACACCACCTCTTTTAATACGTTACAAACCTATACCCACTATCAATTAGAGTTACCTAATGAAGATGTCCAGTTTAAAGTTTCTGGAAATTATTTACTTGAAGTTTTTTCGAGTACTGATGAACTAGCCTTTTCAAGAAGATTTTGTATTTATGAAACAATGGCTAGTGTACAAGTGGGTATTTATCGTCCTCAAAACATGGATCGTTTCAACGCCTATCAATCTGTTCATTTTGCTATAACTCCTTACCAATCAACCTTCAGAAATCCAGATCAAAACATAAACGTTGTGCTTTTACAAAACCAACAATGGGATAAAATTATCACCGGGCTAACGCCTCAGTATTTTTCAGGAAAAACACTTGAATATCGTTACGACATTCCCGCACAATTTGAAGGAGGAAATGAATATTTTTATTTTGACACTAAAGACTTACGAGTTACTTCACCCAACATAAATTATATCAACAGAGCAGAATTATACGAATCCTATTTAAACATCGATATTCCAAGAATGTATTCCGAATACACTTACGCCCCTGATATTAATGGAAAATTTGAAATTAGAAATATTATGGGTCCAGGAGATCCAGAAACTCATGCCGATTACAGTTATGTTTATTTTAGCTTAGCTGCAGATTACCAACTCAATGATGAAGAGATTTTTATTTATGGAAACTTCAACAATTATCAACTAAACGAATTGAATAAAATGTACTATAATCCTTCTTTAGAGATTTTTGAAGGTATATTATTATTAAAACAAGGGTTTTACAACTATAAATACATTATTAAAGAAGAGGGTGTTTTAAACAAAAATAAATTGAGTGGCTCACATTCACTTACTGAAAATGACTATCATGTTTTGGTATATTATCGAATTCTTGGAGAACAATACGATGCGTTAATTGGAGTAGGTAGCGCCAACTCTTTTAATCTGATAAATTAAATTTTTTAATTTAATTAATTTAGATTAATTTTATAAGTAAATACAATTGGAAAAAACATTGTGATACAACAGGTTACAAAAGGAATTAAAATTTCCGTGGATGTGAAATTTGAAGGTAGTTTTTTAAAAGAAACATCTCTTCATCACGCATTTATGTATTATATCACAATAGAAAACCAAGGCAAAGATGTGGTGCAATTACTTTCCCGTCATTGGAAAATTCTAGAGTCAACGAATAGACCACAATACGTAAATGGAGATGGTGTAGTTGGTAAAAAGCCCGTTCTGAAGCCTGGTGACACTCATACATACAAATCAGGAAGCTTGATTACATCCCCCATGGGCTCGATGTCCGGAACCTATATCATGGTTAATTTTTCTACCGCACAAAAATTTAATGTAGAGGTACCCTCGTTTAAATTAAACGTACCCTATATCTTAAACTAAGACTATTCTTTTTTATTGGTGCTTTAAGCATAAAATGATACTTTTATCAAAATTTAAAGATCATGTCAAACAGCGTTTTTCAAGTACCCTATCCAATCAATGAACCCATTTTATCTTATGCTCCCGGAAGCTCAGAAAAAGAGGAAGTACTCGTTACTTATGCTAAAATGTATAACGAAACTATTGAAGTGGCAATGCGGATTGGGAATCAAGACGTTAAAACTGGCGATACAGATTCGATGCAACCTCCTCATGACCATAAACACAAATTAGGTGTGTATCATAAAGCCTCAAAAAACAATATAAAAGACGCAATTGAAGCCTCACTTGAAGCGAGAAAAGCCTGGAGTCAAATGCCATGGGAATCTAGAGCTTCTATTTTCCTGAAAGCTGCAGAACTTGTTGCTGGTCCATACCGTGCACGAATCAATGCAGCTACTATGCTTGCCCAATCCAAAACAATTCATCAAGCAGAAATTGATGCCGCATGTGAATACATTGACTTCCTTAGATATAATGTTTCCTTTATGCAAGAAATTTATGAAAACCAACCAGAAAACAGCCCTGGAATATGGAATCGACTTAGTTACCGTCCGCTTGAAGGATTTGTTTACGCAGTGAGCCCATTTAACTTTACTGCAATTGCAGGAAACCTTTGTGCCAGCGCTGCCATGATGGGAAATACAGTTGTATGGAAACCAAGTGATCATCAAGTGTTTTCTGCTAATATTCTAATGCAAATATTCAAAGAGGCTGGACTTCCAGACGGTGTCATAAATATGGTTTTTGGAGATCCAGAAATGATAACCAATACCATTCTAGAAAGTCCTGATTTTGCTGGAATCCACTACACTGGATCCACAGAAGTCTTCAGAAATATATGGGGTAAAATAGGGTCAAATATTGAAAAGTATCGCTCCTACCCTAGAATTGTTGGAGAAACAGGGGGTAAGGATTTCATAATTGCACACCCATCATCAAACACGAAAGAAGTAGCTACAGGAATTATCCGAGGGGCATTTGAATTTCAAGGACAGAAATGTTCTGCTGCTTCTCGAATTTATCTACCTAAATCTATTGCCGAGGAAGTTATTGAGCTCGTGAAAGCCGATTTAAAAACAATTAAAATGGGATCGCCAGAAAATTTTGAAAATTTTGTAACTGCTGTAATTCATAAAGGCGCTTTTGATCGTTTAGCCAATGCAATCGAACAAGTCAAAAAAGATAATGATGCTGAAATTGTAGCAGGTGGTAACTATGATGATAGCAAAGGTTATTTCATAGAACCAACTGTGGTGGTTACTTCAAATCCAGAATATACTACAATGAAAAAAGAATTGTTCGGTCCTTTGGTAACCATATATGTATATGCTGATAAGGATTGGACTGAAACACTCAAACTGATTGATAAAACTTCTGAATACGCACTTACAGGTGCAGTATATTCTCAAGATCGATATGCACTTGAAGAAGCTCTAAATGCATTAGAAAATTCAGCTGGAAATTTTTACATTAACGACAAACCAACAGGAGCGGCAGTAGGCCAACAACCCTTTGGAGGAGCGAGAGGTTCTGGAACAAATGACAAGGCAGGTTCTGCAGCCAACTTGATGAGATGGGTATCCCCCAGATTAATTAAAGAAACTTTTGTGCCCGCCAAGGATTACAGATATCCCTTTTTGGGGTAAAAAAATCTCTTTTGATTATTAAAACTAAACAGGAAGGTAAACTACTTTTTTGGTTTCAAAAAAAGGTTCTGGAAAATAGTCTTTCAAAGAAAACTCTTTCGCTTTTGGAAACGCAGCTAATTCTTCTTTAAGGTCTCCCCCCTTTAAGTATAAAATGCCGTTTTTAAGCGTGTGTTTGTGCGTAGAACGAACATTCTTTTTAACCCACGGCACAAAAGTTTCCATTTTTGTAACCGCACGACTCACAACAAAATCAATTTTTTCTGAGAAATCTTCGGCTCTAATATGAGCTGAAGAAACATTTTTTAACTTCAGAACATTAGAAACTTCCTGAACTACTTTTATCTTTTTACCAATACTGTCAATAAGAAAAAAGTGAGTCTCTGGAAATAAAATAGCAAGTGGAATTCCAGGAAAACCTCCTCCAGTACCTACATCCAACACTTTTGCTTGGGGTAGAAATTCCATCACCTTAGCGATTCCCAATGAATGTAAAACATGCCTTTCAAAAAATGAATCCATGTCTTTTCTTGAAATTAAATTAATCTTTGTGTTCCAATCTTCATAAAGTGGCGCAAGTAATTTGAACTGGTTTAGTTGTTGTTCAGAAATATTAGGGAAAATTTGTGCTAGCTTATCCAAGGAGATGTTTTGTTTAGAAAGTTTTTTCAACTATTTTTACTTAATAATATATTTTATGCAAGCTAAGCAAAGCCTTCGTTTTTCACGAAAAGACCCCAAACAATTTTTCAAAACATTAAACCAACGAGTAAATCAATACTTCAAGGAAAAAAATGTACCTAAAACTGGAAACTGGAAATTGTACGTAAAGACAGTTATTATGTTTTCGTTAATGGTTGCACCTTATATTTTGGTAATAGCTCTGGACATTAGTCTTTGGCTAAAATTACCTTTATGCATGTTGATGGGGATTGGTATGGCTGGTGTAGGAATGAATGTAATGCATGATGGAAATCACGGTTCCTTTTCAAAACATACTTGGGTCAACAAATTAATGGGGAGCAGCATTTATATTTTAGCAGGTAATGTGTTCAACTGGAAAGTACAACACAATGTATTACACCACACCTATACAAATATTCACGGTCATGATGAGGATCTTGAAGCTGGACGTATTTTGCGTTTTTCAAAACATGCAGATTGGATGCCTCATCACAAATTCCAACACTTATATTCCGTTTTACTCTATGGCCTTTTAACAATCAATTGGGCAATTTTTACAGATTTCCAACAAATGAAAAGGTACATGAGGAAAAAGCTTTCTTATGCAAATAGCAAGAGGCCAAGCCTACAATGGACGGGACTATTTTTAACTAAAATTATTTATTTCACCATATGGATAGCTATTCCCATAATCTTTATAAATGCTCCATGGTGGACTGTGATCATTGGTTTTGTAGTAATGCATTACACCGCAGGGCTTATTTTAAGCTTAGTATTCCAATTAGCTCATGTTATTGAAGATGCAGAAATGCCTGAAGCAGACACTTCTGGAACAATGAAAAACACTTGGGCGATTCACCAACTTCTCACAACAGTCAATTTTTCTACTAAAAATAGATTCATGAATTGGTTTACTGGAGGTTTAAACCATCAGATTGAACATCATATTTTTCCTCATATTAGTCATGTTCATTACACTAAGATTGCTTCTATTGTAAAGAAAACAGCCAAAGAATTTAATTTACCTTATAACGAATACAAAACGACACGAAGTGCTCTTCTTTCGCACTTTAGATTTTTAAAACAAATGGGTACGCAACCCGCATAAATTTTTATGGAACAACTTTCAGCACGGATAAACAGCTTGCCTGTTTCAGAAACGCTTGCCATGGCAGCAAAAGCCAGGGAGTTAAAAAATCAAGGAATAGATATTATCGGATTAAGTCTTGGAGAACCCGATTTTAATACACCAGAATTCATTAAAGACGCTGCCATTCAGGCTGTAAAAGACAATTGGAATTCCTATTCTCCCGTTGATGGATACGCCGATTTAAAGGAAGCGATATGCCAAAAGTTTAAGCGCGATAATGGTCTAGACTACAAACCCTCGCAAGTGGTTGTCTCCACAGGAGCCAAGCAGTCGATTGCCAATTTATGCATGGTGTTACTCGATCCAGGAGATGAAGTTTTGTTACCCGCCCCCTATTGGGTAAGCTATTCTGCCATTGCAACTCTAGCAGAAGCAAAATCGATCATTATCCCTTCTTCGATTGAAACTGACTTTAAAATTACACCGGAACAATTGGAAGCGGCTATTACACCCAAGACAAAGCTGATTATGTTCAACTCTCCCAACAACCCCAGTGGAACAATTTATACTGAAGCGGAATATCGTGCTTTAGGAAAAGTTCTCGAAAAACATCCAGACATTTATATTCTCTCAGACGAGATATACGAGCACATCAATTATGGTACGGCACATTTTAGTATTGCAGCCATACCAGAATTATACGATCGTACTATCACAGTAAATGGTGTTGCAAAAGCTTTTGCCATGACAGGATGGCGCATCGGATATATTGGCGCTCCCCAATGGATTGCCAAGGCTTGCAATAAGATGCAAGGACAAATTACTTCTGGAGCCAATTGTATTGCTCAACGCGCAACAATAGCTGCTTTAGAAGCACCTGTTAGCAACATTCAATATATGATTGATGAGTTTGCAAAACGCCGTGTGATGATCATTGACTTACTAAGTGCAATACCTGGTTTTAAAATGAATAAGCCACAAGGAGCCTTTTATGTTTTTCCTGATGTTTCTTATTATTTTGGAAAAACCATTCAAGGAAAAACAATTTCTACTGCTTCTGATTTCTCAATGTTCCTTCTTGAAGAAGCACACGTAGCAACAGTTACAGGGGAAGCCTTTGGAAATGACGCTTGTATTCGAATTTCTTATGCTGCATCGGTTGAGAATATTCAAGAAGCCGTAAAACGAATTGCCAAAGCCTTGGCTTAACCAATTTCTATAATTCATATCCAAAACCGCTTGACAGCGGTTTTTTTTATTCCATCAGCAAAAACTGCAACCAAAATATAAGCGTACTTTAGCACCGTAATACTATTTATGACATTCAAAGACCTAAAACTAGAGCTCCCGATTTTAAAAGCACTTGAAAAACAAGGCTATACGCAACCCACTCCTATCCAAGAACAAGCCATCCCTATCTTACTTAAAGGGCATGACCTATTGGGAGTGGCACAAACGGGTACTGGAAAGACAGCCGCTTTTGGAATACCTATATTAAATCATCTCTTAAAAGAAAATAATTCAGGACAGGGAAAAAGAAAAATTAAAGCTTTAGTTGTTACTCCCACTCGAGAATTAGCCATTCAAATCGCAGAAAATTTTACCGATTACAGCCAGTTTACGCACCTTAGAAATACAGTTATTTTTGGGGGTGTGAAACAATCCAAACAAGTCGCTAGCTTACAGCAAGGAGTAGACATTTTGGTAGCAACTCCCGGACGTTTATTGGACCTAATGAATCAAGGGTATATTACCTTTCGAGATTTAAAATACGTCGTTCTAGATGAAGCAGACCAAATGTTAGATATGGGCTTTATTCACGATGTGAAAAAAATTATTGCAAAACTTCCTCCCAACAGACAGTCTTTGTTTTTCTCCGCCACAATGCCTAAAACCATTGTAGAACTCTCTCAAAAGATGCTTGGCGATTTTGAACGTGTTACCATCAAACCCGAACAAGCTACTGCAGAAAAAGTAAAACAAGGAGTTTATTTTGTGAGTAAAAACAATAAACCAAACTTATTGATTCATTTACTGGAGCAACGCCCACAAGATTCTGTTCTTGTTTTTTCACGTACCAAACACGGAGCAAATAAAATTGTAAAAACATTAGATAAGGCAAAAATAAAGTCTGCCGCCATTCATGGAAATAAGTCCCAAGCTCAGCGTCAAAAAGCATTAGGTGAATTTAAAGATGGTTCCCTAAAAGTACTTATAGCTACCGATATTGCTGCTCGAGGTATAGATGTAGACGATTTAGCTTTGGTCATTAATTACGACCTGCCCAATGTGTCAGAAACTTATGTACACCGAATTGGACGTACAGGACGAGCCAGCGCAAGTGGAATTGCTTTATCTTTTTGTATGGGAGACGAACGTCCCTATTTGAAGGATATTGAAAAGCTCATCAAACAACAAGTGCCTCGTATGGGAGAACATCCTTATATGGAAGGCGCAGATGTGGTTGATGGTTCGCTTGATAAAAAACCTCAAGGTAGGAACAACAACCGAAATCGCCCCAATAACAAAAACCGAAATAACAATCGAAATAGGAATCGGAATTGACGATTTCTTAACTTTTAAGCTTTACAATAACAACTCCAAATAAGCGATTCGGAATACTATTTTTTTTAAAAAAAACATACCACACTCAAAAAGTGGGATAAGCTTCCCAAGAGAACAAACACATGAAAGATTGCGTGGTTGTATTTGACTTTTTTTGTAGAATACATTAGGGCTCCAACGGTATAAAAAACACCGCCAAAAAAAAGAAGCTGTACCCCTTTATAGGGAAACTTTTCTATCAAAGGATTGATTACAAAAAGAATCTGCCATCCCATAAAAACATACATAAGGGTAGATAATTTATCAAACCTCCCCGTAAAAAATAACTTCAAGATAATTCCTAAAAGAGCAAAGGTCCATGTAAATCCAAAAACAGTCCATCCCAAAGTTCCTTCTAAAACAATAAGTGTAAAGGGAGTATAGGTTCCTGCAATTAAAACATAGATAGCTGAATGGTCAAGGATATTCAATTTTCTTCTCAATTTGGGTTCTTTAGCAGAATGATAAAATGTAGATGCTGCATACAGTATAATCATACTTATTCCATAAATAATCAAACTCGTTGGCTTCCAAAAACCACCGTAATCAAAGGATTTAAGAATAAGAAAAGGTAGGGCGATTCCACTCAATACCAAACCTATGGCATGGGTCATAATATTTAATCGTTCTTCTTTTTCAGAATAGCGGTGATTCATATCCTCGCTCATTTTTAAAAAATTAAATGTGCGTTTATCGTTTTTTCAAATCCTCATAATACAATGCAAGCGTTGAATTATGCCAAGGAATTACCGCAAAAACACCTACAATCAAACACAACAACCCCAAAAGATACCATGGAATAAAACGCAAATTGAGCTCCAATAACTCCATCTTATTCCCATCAGTGAGCTTCCAACTTTGTTCTAAAGCGGACTGAAAAGAAATCTCTGGATCATCAGCAATAATATAATAGGTCATGGATAAACCTAAAGCTACAATTATCCCAGGCACTATTAATAAAACCAAACCAATAAGGGTAAGCATTGTAATAATACCGTAGCAAAGCAATACGGTTACTAAGGGTTTAAACCCTTCAAACAAGAGCTCAAAACGTGTTTCTCCTCCCCTAACCAAATTCAAAAAGAAAAAACACAGGCCCAATTGTAGTGGTCCTGCCAACAAAAAACTAATCATTTCCCCATAGCTATTAAGCTCTGCAGGAAGGGCAACAGCCAGGCCATAGACCAAACAAACTCCAATAGCCAGCAGCCAATGGGGTTCTAACAGGGCCCTTCCCTTTCGCATTAGTTGTAGTAGATCCATAATTGACTTTACATTTAGGGTTATTAGATCATCTATTCGTTACGAATTGACGATTTTTTCTTGTTGATTGATTGACTCTTGGTGAATCGCTTTAAATACACGTAAAATAAATTCTTCAGATAAATTTCGTTCTTGACCTTCTAAAATCATTTTACCTAAAATCTCATTCCAACGTTTGTTTTGCAATACAGCAACATTGTTACTCTTTTTTAGAGTTCCAATTTCAATAGCTGTTTTCATACGCTTGCCCAAGATATCTAAAAGGTTTTGATCTACCACATCAATCTGCGCTCTCAAATTATTCAAAGCATGATGGTAGGCTTCCTCATCGGTTGTTTTCTTTCGTACTTTTAAGTCTTTCATTATTTCAACCAAGCGTTTAGGTGTGACTTGCTGTGCTGCATCACTCCATGCGTTATCTGGATCAATGTGAGTTTCAATCATCAAACCGTCAAAGTTCAAATCCAATGCCGTTTGAGAAATATCAAAAATCAAGTCTCTTTTTCCACCAATGTGTGAAGGATCACAAATCATCGGTAAATCCGGAAATTTATTTTTTACCTCAATCGCGATCTGCCATTCTGGAATGTTACGGTATTTTGTTTTCTCATAGGTTGAAAACCCACGATGGATTAAACCTAATTTTTTAATGTTTGCTGTATATAAACGTTCAACACCTCCTAGCCATAGAGCCAAATCAGGATTTACTGGATTTTTAACCAAAACAATCTTATCCGTTCCCTCCAAGGCATCTGCAATTTCTTGCATGATAAAAGGACTAACGGTTGAGCGTGCACCAATCCAAAGAATATCAACATCATTGTCTAAAGCCAATTTCACATGGTCTTTGTTTGCCACCTCAGTAGCGGTCAATAAACCGGTTTCTTCTTTTACTTTTTTCAACCAACCGAGCCCAATTGCTCCTACTCCTTCAAACATCCCAGGGCGGGTTCGTGGTTTCCAGATTCCAGCACGGTAAACCGTTACATCGGTATCCTTCAATTCGTGTGCAATTTTCAAGACTTGCTCTTCAGTTTCAGCGCTACAGGGCCCACCGATTACTAAGGGGTGATCTAAGCCAAAATCGGTTAGCCATTGGCTCATTTCTTTTTTGTTTTCCATGATTTAAATTATTGTTTGGTTATATTTTTTTCGTTTATCCCTGCCAAAATGGACTTAATGGCATTGGTGCTTTTCATTTGTTCAAAAAGTTGATTATAATCATCTGCACTTAGTAGACGTTCAAAGTCTTCCAAATTGGTTATATACTCTCTCAAAACCTCTAATATATTTTCTTTGTTCTGTTTAAAAATTGGCGTCCACATATCGGGTGAGCTTTTAGCCAATCGGACGGTAGAGGCAAATCCACTCCCTGCCATTTTAAAAATAGCTCGTTCATCTTTTTCTTTTTCTATTACCGTCTTCCCTAACATAAACGATGAAATGTGCGAAATATGTGAAACATATGCAATATGCTTATCGTGTGCCTCTGCATCCATTTCGTGTATTTTCATATTCATATTTCGAAACCACTGAACTGCCCATTCCAATAGATCGGGACGTGTTTTATGGGTTTCACACAAGATTTGTGCTTGCTCCACAAATAATTCTGAGAAAGCAGCAGAGGGACCAGAAAATTCTGTTCCTGCAATGGGGTGTGTTGCTAAAAACTGATTACGTTTGGGGTGTAATTCCACAAGTTTACAGATTGCAGCCTTAGTTGAACCCGCATCTAGCAATAAAGCATTATCATTTATCTGATCCAAAAGAGGAAGTACCACCGTAAGACATGCATCTACAGGAATCGCCAAGAGGATAACATCCATAGAAGCATAATCTTCCTCCTTAAGGGGGTAATCTATAATTCCCAAACTCAAAGCTTCTGCCATGTGCTTTGGATTGTTATCACGCCCATAAAGGCTTGCCGCTATATTAAATTTTTTTGCTGCTAAAGCAAAAGACCCTCCAATTAATCCTAAACCGATGATACCTATTCTCATGATTCAATTCGGTTTATAGCTTCTTCAATTGTGGTTTCTGGAACACACAAAGAAAAGCGAATGTATCCATCACCTTGACTTCCAAAAATGGTTCCTGGAGTAATAAAAATATGCTGCTTGTGTAAAATATTATCGATAAACGTTTCGGCGTCAACGGATCCTTTTGGTAACTTTGCCCAAACGAAGAGGCCTACACTTTCAGAATCAAATTCAGCCCCTAATTTTGTAGCTAGTTTTTCGACCAACTTTCGGCGTTTTCTGTAAATGGTATTGAGGCTTTCAAACCAGGACGCGTCAGCTTTTAAAGCCGCAATTGCCCCTTGTTGAATTCCAAAAAACATTCCAGAATCCATATTACTTTTTACTTTTAAAACAGCTTGTATAAGTGCTGCTTTTCCAGACAACATACCCACGCGCCAGCCAGCCATATTAAAGGATTTACTTAAAGAATTTAACTCAATAGCAACTTCCATCGCTCCGGGACGAGACAAAATACTCTGAGGTTTTTGGGTCAAAACGAAACTGTAAGGATTATCATTTACCAATAAAATTTTACGTGCTTTTGCCCAGGTAATTAATCGGTCAAAGGTTTCTAGTTGAGCTTCTGCACCTGTAGGCATGTGGGGGTAATTAATCCACATAATTTTTACACGAGAAGTATCCAGGGCTTCCAGGGCCTCAAAGTCAGGTTGCCAATGACTGGCAGCGGTTAAATTGTACAATATCGGTTCTGCCTCAACAAGTTTGGTTACCGAAGCATAGGTAGGATATCCGGGATTGGGAAATAACACCTGATCCCCTTTATTCAAAAAAGCCATTGAAATATGCATGATACCTTCTTTAGATCCCATTAAGGGAAGTACCTCTGTATTTGGATCTAAAGCAACCTGGTACTGGTTTTGGTAAAAATCAGTAATCGCAGAACGCAGTTCTGGAAGCCCTTGATAGCTTTGATACATGTTTGCTCTAGGATGAACCATCGCATCGGATAAGGCTTTAACCACCTCTGGATGTGGAGGCAAATCAGGGCTACCAATTCCCAAATTGATCACGGGATGTCCCTCCTGAACCATTTGGGCTACTTCGCGCAACTTGCGTGAAAAATAGTATTCCTGTACACTTGCTAAACGGTTTGCAGTTGCTATCATCTTATATGTTGGGCGTACTCACCTAAAATTTTAAATTGTGATGCCATTATGGTAATCAGTTTACGTGCTTTATCATAAAACTCAAATTCATCAAAAGTTACATCCACGAAAAAGGCATATTTACCGGGAGTTTCAATCACTGGTAATGATTGGATTTTGGTGAGGTTAAGCTGACAATCACTCATGACATTTAAAACCGCCGCTAAACTCCCTCTCTGGTGGTCCAAAGTGAATTTTATAGCCGCTTTATTGATGTTTTTTTGAGGAACCAAAGCCCCTTTTTTCTGGATAATCACAAAACGAGTGACATTATTTTTAATGGTCTGAATGGAGGGTGCTAAAATACTCAACCCATACAAAGCTGCAGCTTCCTTACTGGCAATTGCAGCTATTCCAGAAATGGTATTTTCGGATATGCGTCGGGCTTCATCGGCGGTATCTTCTGCTTCCACCAAACGAATATGTAGATAGTCTTTAAAAAACTCTTTACACTGCAATAAGGCCATAGGATGTGAATGCACTTCTTTAAGATCAGCAAAAGTTTGTCCCGGAAGAACCATCAAGTTATGATGAATACTGAGGGAATATTCACCCACGATCTGTAGGTTGTTTTGATCAATCAATGCATAGTTCGGAATAATAGATCCCGCAATAGAATTCTCAATTGCCATAACTGCCTGCTCAGCAGAATCATCCAAAAGTGCCTTGACGGTTGCGTCAAAAGTTTCACATTCAAGCAGTGAAAAATGCTCCCCATAGTAGCTTTGTACTACCGCATGGTGGAAAGATCCCTTGACCCCTTGAATTGCTACGTTTGTATGTTCTTTCATTTGTTCCAAAAAAAAAGTCCCGATAAATCAGGACTTTTTTGTTTTTATATATCGTATTCTAAATACTACAAAGTCCTTCCTGCTTCCGTATAGAAGTAATAAAAGTTGTTGTAGTAAAAGAAATTTGTATTCATAATGATTTATAATCAATGCAAAAGTAGCATAGCTTTTGTCAAAAACAAATTTTTGGTAATTTTTTTTACTCATCACTATTAAATTTCAACGAAACAATTGAATTTTGAATTCATTTTTCGTTCACATATTAAAAGTATATTTAACTTTATTTTCAAATTAATCACGATTGATACTTCCCATAATTATTGTCCTTTGTACAGTTTTATTCATCCGTTTTATAGAGCAAAAAGAGCATCCTTGGCTAACTATCTTCTTTAATTGGATTCCTTCTATTTTATTGGCTTATTTGATTCCTGCGGGAATTTCTGCGGGGATTCAGAAAGACTTTTCAGGAGCAGATATTCACAACCTCAGCAAAGCACTTTTTATTCCCCTTGCTATTGTAGCCGTGATGAGTAGCTTGTCTCTTACCCAACTCAAATCAATTGGATGGAAACCCATCTTAGTTTTTCTTTCAGGATCGTTTTGGATTGCTGTTTTTCCCATTGGCTTGCTTCTCCTTTTCAGAAACAGTGCTTTTGTACAAGATTTTTTAATCACCCAAGAATTCTGGAAAGGTATCCCTCCGGTGGTGGGAAGTTGGATTGGAGGTAGTACCAGTCAGTTGGTACTAAAAGAACTTGTTGCCTGTTCTGAGGCGGTCTTTTTAACAATATTGGTTTTGGATAATATTTTAGTCAATATTTGGACCATCTTTATGTTCCAAAGCATCAAAAAAAGCAATTCCCTCAACCGACTCCTTCGCATTGATGGACTTTCCCCTCCCGACTCCATTCAAGCAGAAAACGAAAATAAAATAAACCCCTTACTTGCCTCGATTATTTTATTGGGAAGTGTGGGGATGGCTCATTTTTTCATTGCCTCTTTTGTAGTTAAAATTGTGGTTCTTTCTTTTGTTGGGATTGCGTTGAGCAACCTCATCAAAAACTGGAATTTTCAGTTTGTCCTCAAGCTTGGAGGAATATTAATCCTCATAGTTATGGCCGTATTGGGATTAAAATTAAAATTCAGTTTAATACAATTTGATGCTATTTTTATGGGCTTTTTGGTGGTCTGGCTACTCAGTCATTTTGTGGTTATGCTGGGTGTTGCCAAACTATTGAATGTTAATTCCGCTTGGGTTCCAATTGCGAGCATGGCCAATGTGGGAGGAATTGCCACAGCTCCCGCAGTTACAGCTGCATATGAAAAAAAATGGATGCCTCACGCCATCATTTTAGCAGTGCTGAGTATGGCAACCGGAACGTTTTGGGGGTTGCTCACCATTTCACTTTTTCGAATTTTAGTACTTTAACAGACGATTTTAACAGATGAAAAATCAGCATTATTATTATCTCCTACTTCTCAATCTAGGGATGCTTTGTATTAGCACCTCTGGACCCTTGGGACGTTTTATTCCTCTGCCCCCTCCCCTAATTATCTGGTCTAGAGCCTTTGTTGCTTTTTTCGTTTTAGGAGCTTTCTGCTTATGGAAAAAAGAAGAAATCAAAAGTGAATTTATAAAGAATAGAACCACCCTAATATTAAGCGGATCCCTACTCACCCTACATTGGGTCACTTATTTTTTTGCATTACAGTGGAGTGGTGTTGCCGTAGGGATGTTGTCCATGTTTACATTTCCTATTATCACCGTTTTCCTTGAGCCCCTGTTCTTTAAAACAAAACTACACCCGATTCATCTACTTTTTGGTGTACTTATTTTAGTTGGAATCTATCTACTTGTCCCTGCTTTTGATTTTGAAACCGAACAAACCAAAGGGCTCTTTATGGGTTTATTCTCTGCTTTGGCCTATGCTCTTAGAAACTTAATCATTAAAAAAAGAATCAAAAAAATCAATGGATCATTGCTTATGTTTTATCAAATGGGCATTACCATTCTCCTCCTTTTTCCTGTGGTATTGGTTTATCCCTTGGATACTTATGTCGCCCAATTCCCTTATTTATTGTTTTTGGGTCTTGTGACCACCGCTGTTGGACACACTTTATTCTTAAACAGTTTGACCTATTTTACGGTAGCTACCGCTAGTATCATGAACAGTATTCAACCCATGTTTGGAATTCTCCTTGCTTTTTTCTTTTTAAACGAAATCCCTCCAGCAAGCAGTCTTATAGGGGGAGGAATCATTTTAATAACTGTTGTTATAGAAAGTTTACGATCCCGTAAGGTTTAAAAAAACAAACCCCTTATCTTTAAATAAAAAAAACAGATGTCGCTTCTTCTACAAAATGTTTCCAAAAGCTACGGTACCGTTAAAGCATTGAAAGGACTTTCTGTTGAATTAAAAAGAGGAGAAGTAGTTGGTTTATTAGGACCTAATGGCGCAGGGAAATCTTCCCTGATGAAAATACTAACAGGCTATTATAAAGAATGGGAAGGGCAAATTTCATACAATGGCTTGGACTTAAAAACCGACTTGCAAAGTATCCAAAAACAAGTGGGCTATTTACCCGAGAACAACCCTCTCTACAATGAAATGTATGTGGTAGAATATTTGAAATATGTGGGTAGTCTCTACAAACTTAAAAATCCTCCCTATAAAGAAATTCTAGATAAAACTGGGCTATTAGACCATCAAGGGCATAAAATTCAAACGTTATCCAAAGGATATCGCCAAAGAGTGGGTCTGGCTGGTGCTCTTGTTCACGATCCGCAATTACTCATTTTGGACGAACCCACTACTGGTTTGGATCCCAATCAATTGGTTTCTATACGTAAGTTAATTCGCGCGTTAGGGAAAGATAAAACCGTCTTACTTTCAACCCATATTTTACAGGAAGTAGATGCACTTTGTGATCGGGTAATCATTATCAATAAAGGAGAAATTGTTTTGGATCAAGCTCTAGAAAAATTGCGAAACAAACAAGAACAGATTATTGAAGTAAGCTTTGATTACCGTATTGAAATTGTTGCTTTAGAAAAACTCCCCAATGTACAAAAGGTGGTAAACACCCATGATTTTGATTATGAATTAACCCTCAGTGGAACTAAGGATATGCGCCCTGCCGTTTTTGATTTTGCTCATGATAATGGCTTGAAAATTTTAAACCTCCAATTAAAAAACGAAAGCTTAGAGCAGCTTTTTAAGAAATTAACAGTTTAAAATACCCCCTCCGCAATTTTCTTTATGTTATCCGATTTCCCCATAGAGTAATAATGTAAGAACGGGACATCAGCGGACATCAATTCTTTACTTTGTTGTACACACCATTCAACCCCTACTTGGCGTACCGCTTTATTATTATTACACTTTATCACTTCTTTAATCAAGGCTTCCGGTAAGTCCACATGAAAGCGGTGGGGAATCATATTGAGCTGTTTAAGGGTAGAAAGAGGTTTCAATCCCGGAATAATCGGAACCGTAATACCTTCTTCTCGAGCTTTGGCCACAAAGTCAAAAAACTTTTGATTGTCAAAAAACATTTGGGTAACGATATAGTCCGCTCCGGCTTTAATTTTTTTCTTTAAAAAGTGTAGGTCACTTTCCAAGCTCGGTGCTTCCATATGTTTTTCTGGGTAGCCAGAAACACCAATACAAAAATCGGTTTTGTGCGAGTTAAGCAATTCCTCATCCAAGTAGGCTCCTTGATTCAAATCAGAAATCTGCTTAACTAATTCATTAGCATAGGAATGTCCTTCGGAATTGGGTGTAAAATAATTTTCAGTTTTTATGGCATCACCCCGTAAAGCAACCACATTATCAATTTCTAAAAAATCCAAATCAATTAAAAAATTCTCAGTATCCTCTTTAGAAAAACCGCCACAAAGAATATGAGGCACCGCATCGACATTATACTTCCCTTGAATCGCTGCACAAATACCAACTGTTCCAGGGCGTTTTCGAATTACTTTCAATTCAAGTAGTCCATTCCCACGGTCTTTATACACATGTTCCTCACGGTGATAGGTAACATCAATAAAAGGAGGTCTAAACTCCATTAATGAATCTATTGAATTAAATAAAGCGTTAATATTTTGTCCTTTCAAAGGCGGTAAAATCTCAAAAGTGAATTGCGTTTTCCCTTTGGCTCTAGCGATATGTTCCGTTACTTTCATCTAGTCTTATATTAAATTAGGATTAAGCCATTTTCGGGCTTCGTCCAATGAAATTTTTCTTCTCTGGCTGTAGGATACCAATTGATCTTCTTTAATTTTTCCCAGACCAAAATACTTGGCTTTTGGGTGTGCGAAGTAATATCCAGAAACAGCTGCTGCGGGCCACATGGCTAGACTTTCTGTAAGGGTTACTCCTATTTCTTCTTCTACCTTTAAAAGATCCCAAAGGGTCTTTTTCTCCAAGTGATCGGGGCAGGCAGGATACCCTGGGGCGGGGCGAATGCCTTTATAGGTTTCATTAATTAATTCTTCATTGCTCAGTTTTTCATCGGTGGCATAGCCCCAATACTCTTTTCGTACTTTCAAATGGAGGTATTCCGCGAAAGCTTCTGCCAGTCGATCTGCCAAAGCTTTAATCATTATGGAATTATAATCATCATTTTCCTCTTCAAAAGCCCTTGCTTTTTCTGCAGTTCCAAAGCCAGTACATACACAAAAAGCACCCATATAATCTTGTAATCCTGTTGTTTTTGGCGCAATAAAATCTGCTAAAGCAATATTGGGTTGGTCTTTCGTTTTCTTCAATTGTTGCCGCAGAGTGAGCCAAGTCGCTTGTACCTTTTCTCTGTCTTTATCGGTATAGACTTCAATATCATCTCCGATTGCATTAGCTGGAAAAATTCCAAAACGGGCTTTAGCCGTTAGCCATTTTTCTTTGACGAGTTGCGCTAGCATTTCTTTGGCATCAGCAAACAAACTTTGTGCTTGTTCCCCCACTACACTGTCGGATAAAATCTCAGGGTACTTCCCATGTAAGTCCCACGAACGAAAAAAGGGAGACCAATCAATAAACGAAATAAGCTCTTCTAAAGGAAAATCTGTAAGTGTAATGCCTCCTAACGTTTTAGGGGTAGTTGGCTTAAATTGATCCCAGTCTAGTTGTAAAAAATTCTGTTTTGCCTGTTGATAAGTCAAATACGTTTTAGAAGAAGTACGTTCTAAAAATTTCTCTTTAAATACTTCATATTCCTCTCTTATTTTTAAAATATAAGGTTCCTTTTTATCCTTTTGCAACAGATTACTAACAACTGCAACAGCCCTAGAGGCATCGTTTACGTGTATCACAGGTCCTTGGGAAACGGGAGCAATTTTTACTGCCGTATGGGCTTTTGAGGTGGTAGCACCCCCAATTAATAAAGGGATTTTAATATTCTGACGATCCAATTCTTTTGCCAAATAAACCATCTCATCTAGGGAAGGTGTGATTAAACCTGAAAGACCAATAATATCTACTTGCTCTTCTACAGCGCGCTGAATGATCACCTCTGGTGGTACCATAACACCTAAATCTACTATCTCATAATTGTTGCACGCCAAGACCACACTCACTATATTTTTTCCAATATCGTGAACATCACCTTTTACTGTCGCCATCAATACTTTTCCAGCAAATTGTGCCCCTTCATTTTTTTCTGCTTCAATAAAAGGTTGCAAATAGGCTACTGCCTTTTTCATCACCCTAGCCGACTTTACCACTTGAGGTAAGAACATTTTTCCCGCACCAAAAAGATCCCCCACCACATTCATTCCATCCATTAATGGACCCTCAATTACTTCAATTGGGCGGCTGACTTCTTTTCTAGCCTCTTCAGTATCTTCTATAATAAAAGCATCAATTCCTTTTATCAAGGCATGCGTAATTCTACTTTTCAAGTCTTCTTTACGCCATGAATCGTCTTGTTTTTTACCTTCCTTTCTGACGGAAACTACATTTTCAGCATATTCCAAAAGGCGTTCGGTAGCGTCTTCCCTTCGGTCGAGCAAGACATCCTCTACATGTTCCATTAATTCTTTGGGCACCTCATCATAAACTTCCAACATTGAAGGATTTACGATCCCCATATTCATTCCGTGTTGAATCGCATGGTATAAGAAAGAAGCGTGCATGGCTTCACGCACAGTATTGTTTCCTCTAAACGAAAAAGAAACATTACTCACTCCTCCACTTACACTGGCATGAGGTAAATTTTCACGTATCCATTTTGTAGAATTAAAAAAGTCAAGTGCATTTTTACGGTGCTCTTCCATTCCGGTAGCTACGGGAAAAATATTAGGGTCAAAAATAATATCCTCAGGCGCAAATTTTACTTTATCAACCAACACCTCATAAGAACGTTTACAGATTTCAATGCGTCGTTCCAAAGAATCCGCTTGACCATCTTCATCAAAAGCCATTACGATTACAGCAGCACCATATTTTTTTATGATAGTGGCTTGGGAAATAAAGTTGGCTTCTCCTTCTTTTAAGCTAATGGAGTTAACCACGCTTTTCCCTTGCACTACTTTTAGTCCTGCCTCAATGATTTCCCATTTAGAACTATCGATCATCACTGGAATTCTTGCAATATCGGGTTCGGCAGCCATCAAATTTAGGAATTTTGTCATGGCTTGCACCCCGTCAATCATTCCTTCGTCCATGTTTACGTCGATAATCTGAGCCCCTCCTAATACTTGTTCGCGAGCAACCTCGATTGCCTCATTGTATTGATTTTTTTCTATTAAACGCAAAAACTTTCTAGAACCAGTAACATTGGTACGTTCCCCAATATTGACAAAATTTGTCGTTTCAGAAATAACCAAGGGTTCTAAACCCGACAACATTAAAGGCTTACGTTCTTGCTTATACATCCGAGTGAAGTTTAGGGTTTCTAGGTGTGTATTTTTTGGCCACTTCTGCAATCAATCGAATATGATCAGGTGTGGTACCACAGCACCCTCCAATAATATTTACTGCATTTTGCTTGAGGTAATCCTCAATTAAAGTTTGCATTTCTGTAGGAGATTGATCATAAGCGCCAAATGCATTGGGTAAGCCCGCATTGGGATGGGCAGATACAAACAAATCACTTTGGTTGGCCAATCGTTTGACATAAGGTAATAATTGATCTGCACCTAAAGCACAATTGAACCCAATACTCAAAATGGGAATATGACTCATAGAGATCCTGAAGGCCTCTACCGTCTGACCAGAGAGTGTTCGTCCGCTGGCATCCGTAATGGTGCCACTTACCATAACAGGAATGTCAATTCCACGTTCTTCTTTTATTTCATTGATTGCATATAATGCAGCTTTGGCATTAAGGGTATCAAAAATTGTTTCTACCAAAAGTAAATCAGAACCTCCGTCAACAAGTCCATTTACTTGTTCTTTGTAAGCAGTAACCAGTTCATCAAAAGTAATCGCTCGGTAGCCCGGATCATTGACATCGGGAGACATACTCGCTGTTTTATTTGTAGGACCAATTGAACCGGCCACATATCGGGGTTGGTTCGGTGTTTTTTCTAAATATTCTTTACTTACTTCTTTGGCGATTTTAGCACTCTCATAATTCAGCTCATAAGCAAGGATTTCCATTTGATAATCTGCCATCCCAATGGAAGTAGATGAAAAGGTATTGGTCTCCACAATGTCTGCTCCTGCCTCAAAATATTTTCTATGAATGTCCTTGATAATTTCAGGTTGTGTAATCGAGAGTAGGTCATTGTTTCCTTTCAGAATTGCAGGATGGTTCAAAAAGCGTTCCCCTCGAAAATGTTCTTCCTCTAGGTTGTGGTTTTGAATCATGGTTCCCATAGCACCGTCTAAAACTAAAATACGTTGTTCTAACTCTTTTACAATACTCATCCTATTTTACTTAATGCGTTTTTAAGGTCATTCCAAATATCTTCAGGGTGTTCTAATCCTATGGAAAGGCGGATCATACCATCGGTAATTCCTACTGCCATTCGATCTTCTTTAGATAGTTTGCTGTGTGTTGTTGAGGCAGGGTGAGTGATAATAGTTCTGGAATCTCCTAAGTTTGATGATAACGAACATAACTCAATTGCATTGATAAAATTCTGTCCTGCTTCAAGCCCACCTATTACTTCAAAGGCAATAATATTTCCTCCCTTTAACATTTGCTTTTTCGCTAATGCATATTGAGGATGAGATTTTAAAAATGGGTATTTTACCCAATTGATATTTTGGCTTACTTCAAGCTTTTCTGCAATTGTAAAAGCATTGTCACAATGTCGATCAACTCTTACCGCTAGGGTTTCCAAACTTTTTGACAATACCCATGCATTAAAAGGAGAAAGTGATGCTCCTGTATTTCTGGCAAAAAGAAATAATTCTCGAATTAGTTCTTTACTACCTACCGTTACCCCACCTAAAACGCGCCCCTGGCCATCCATCAATTTAGTGGCAGAGTGAATGACTAAGTCAGCCCCATATTTTATAGGTTGCTGTAAATAAGGAGTGGCAAAGCAATTGTCAACGATAAATAATAGTTTGTGTTTCTTAGCAATTTTTCCAATTGCCTCTAGGTCCAAAATGTCAACGCCTGGATTTGTGGGTGACTCAACATAAATGCATTTGGTGTTGGGTTGAATCAAGTCCTCAACCAGAGAAAGATCATCAACAGGAAAATAGCTTGTCGAAATTTCCCATTTTGGTAAATACTTTGTAAATAGGGTATGTGTTGAGCCAAACAAGGCCCTTGCAGAAACAATGTGATCGCCGGCATTTAAAAAAGCAGCAAAAGTTGCAAAAACGGCACCCATTCCAGTGGCAAATGAAACTCCCTCTTCTGCGCCTTCCATTTGCGCTACTTTTTGCACAAACTCTGAAGTGTTGGGGTTTGAAAACCGACTGTAAATATTACGCTCTTTTTCCTCTGCGAATGAAGCACGCATGTCCTCAGCATCCTCAAAAACAAAACTAGAGGTTAAATGAAGTGGCGTGGAATGTTCCAAATATTGGGAACGCTCCATTTGATTTCTGATAGCATTGGTTTCAAACTTCTTACTCATATCGCATCTCCATTTAAGATAATATGGTGATTAATTTTAGCAGTAGGTTCTAAAGTCTTAGAAACAGAACAGTACTTTTCAAAGGATAGTTGTGCTGCCCGCTTCGCTTTTTCAGCAGAAAAATCTCCCTCCAGGTGAATAGTAATGTCAATTTGATAAAACAATGCTGGAACGGCCCCTTCATGACGCAAGCCTTCCACTTCCATTTTCAAAGAAGTAGGGTTGATTTTTTGCTTATTTAAAATGGCTACAATATCAATACTGCTACATCCGGCAACACCCATTAGCAATAACTCCATTGGACTGATTCCCTGAACTTCCCCCGTAGTTTTAGATTTGTTGTCTAATAAAACATGGTGTCCGTTTGGGTTGGTGGCTTGAAAAAGGTAATCTCCATTTACGCGTTCTAATGCTATTTTCATCGGTCTAATTTTTTGGATTAAATAGTGGTCTTAAAATTTGGGCTACGGCTTCATTTTCAATTAAAAAAGCATCATGACCATGTATAGATCGTAGCTCGTGATAAAAAATATTTTCTTTTACTGGTTTTATCAATTCCATCGTTTTTTGATCTTCTACAGCAGTAAAAAATAAATCACTATCAATTGCAATGAGATGAATTTCTGCCGAAATTTCTTGAATAATTTGAACTGCTGTTCTTCCTGATCGCTCGATATTGATACTGCTTAAAAGGTGATTCATCATCAAATAAGCTTCTAAGCTAAAACGACTTGCAAGTTTTTTACCATGGTGTAGTAACCAACTTTCAATATTATAAATTCCAGACTCTTCATTCAATGTTCTACCAAAGCGGTAATCAAAAGACTTTGGTGTTCTATACGTAAGCATGGCATGAATCCGAGCATCCTCAAGGGGATTTTTAGAGTTTTCTAAAATGCGTTTTTGTAAAAAGGTATTTGCAATAATCCAATCATTGGCTTTCCAATCCGCAGCAACAGGGATTAAAAACCTTGTCAACTTTGGAGCTAAAGCGGCCATTTCCCATGCAATTCCACCCCCAATAGAGCCTCCAATTAAAGCAAATAAATTGGTTATGCCCAAGACCTTTAGCCCTACTAAAAAAAGAGCAGCCACATCTCCTGCATGAAAATCTTTTGGACTTGAAAAGGTTTGTCCCAACATACCATTTCCAGGAATATTGAACGCTAAAATGGTATAGTGATTGGTGTCTATTGTTTGCCCTTCACCTATAATTTCATTCCACCATCCTTTTTCACCACAAACGATAGAATCGCCCGTCAGAGAATGATTAACTAAGACCACTGGGGCATTTCCAATGGCCTGACCGAACTGGTGATAATGCAGCTCAATCAAGTCATAAGAAACACCTTTGTGGGTCTTAAAATTAGAAATTGAAAGGGTTTGGACTTTCACTTTTAGTTGTTATAATTGTGCAAAAGCAGCTTCTAAATCATCTGTTAAATCCTTAATATCCTCTATACCTACAGACAAACGAATGAGGTCTTGTGTGACTCCCGTTGTTTTTTGAGTTGCTTCATCCAGTTGTTGATGGGTGGTACTTGCAGGATGTATAATAAGCGATTTTGTATCTCCAATATTGGCTAAAAGTGCAAACAGTTTCGTATGGTCAGCTACTTTCTTTCCTCCTTCAAATCCTGATTTCAATCCAAAAGTTACTATTCCACTTTGACCTTTAGGCAAATATTTTTGAGCTAAAGAGTTGTATTTGGAAGTTTTTAATCCGGGATAATTTACCCAGGCAACCTCATCGCGAGTTGAAAGCCAGGCAGACAACTTTAACGCATTTTCTGAATGTTTTTTCATACGGATATCCAAGGTTTCAATTCCCTGAATAGTTTGAAAGCTATTGAAAGGGCTGGGTGCACTTCCTAAATCTCGGAGTCCTTCAATTCTAACTTTGGCAATAAAAGCAATAGCTCCCAATGCCTCATGATAATTCAAACCATGATAACTTGGATTGGGTTCTGTAAATTCAGGAAATAATCCATTGCCCCAATCAAAAGTTCCTGCATCAATAATGATCCCTCCCAAAGATGTTCCGTTACCTGTAAGATATTTTGTTAAGGAATGAATTACAATATTAGCTCCGTGTTCAATTGGATTCAACAATGCAGGAGAAGCTACAGTATTATCAACAATAAATGGAACTTTAGCTTCCTTTGCTTTATCTGAAATTGCTTTTAAATCCAATACATCAAGCTTAGGATTACCCAAAGACTCAGCAAAAAAGGCTCGTGTGTTGGGTTGTACTGCTTTTGAAAATTCTTCCGGTTCATCAGGGTCCACAAAAGTGGTGGTAATACCAAAACGTGGAAGGGTATTTGCTAATAAATTATAGGTTCCCCCATACAAACTATTCGACGCTACAATATGGTCTCCTGCTTTGAGAATCACCATTAAAGTAGTTGCGATGGCAGCTGTCCCTGAGGCAGTTGCAACGGCAGCTACTCCTCCTTCTAGAGCAGCCAAACGCTGTTCTAAGACATCGTTAGTTGGGTTATTTAATCGGGTATAAATATATCCAGGTTCCGCAAGAGAAAATAAATTTGCTGCATGTTCAGAATCTTTGAATACATACGACGTTGTTTGATAAATAGGAACTGCTTGAGTTCCTTGTGTATTGGAGGCATCATGGCCTGCATGTAATGCTTTGGTTGCTAAATGTGTACTCATAATTGAAAAGTTTTTTTAATAATGTCTAAATAATCTAATTTTTCCCAGGTGAAAAGTTCTACTTCCTTCGAAACTTTTCCGTTGTATGGGGACTCAAACGTTTTGGTTATTGTAAGAGGCTGGCGCCCCATATGGCCATAAGATGCAGTTTCTAAATACATGGGATTTCTTAGCTTTAAACGTTGTTCAATAGCATAAGGACGCATGTCAAACAAAACAGACGCTTTATCTGCAATCTCCGCATCACTTAAAGGAACGTTTGAAGTTCCATAGGTTTTAATATTAATTGATGTGGGTTCTACCACACCAATTGCATAACTCAATTGCACTAAAATTTCGTCAGCTATTCCTGCAGCAACTAAATTTTTAGCCATATGTCGTGCGGCATAAGCAGCACTGCGATCTACTTTACTGGGATCTTTTCCACTAAAAGCTCCCCCTCCATGACCCCCTTTTCCACCATAGGTGTCTACAATAATCTTACGCCCTGTCAAACCGGTATCTCCATGGGGTCCACCAATTACAAATTTACCTGTTGGATTTACGTGATAGGTAATATCATTTCCAAAAAGGTTTTGAATTTCTGGTTGCAAACTTTTCTTTACTCGAGGTATTAGAATAGATATAACATCAGATTTAATTTTTTCCAACATCGCCACTTCATCTGAATTGAAATCATCATGTTGTGTTGAAACTACAATGGTGTCAATACGTAAGGGTTTGTTATTGTCATCATACTCAATTGTAACTTGAGATTTTGCATCGGGGCGTAGATAAGTAATTTCCTTATTTTCTCTTCTTAAAGCTGCATGTTCAATTAAGATTTTATGCGAGAGGTCTAGAGCTAGGGGAGAAAAAGACTCGGTTTCTGCGGTAGCATAACCAAACATAATTCCCTGATCTCCTGCTCCTTGAGCTTCTTTCTCTTCACGATCTACGCCACGGTTAATATCTTGAGACTGTTCGTGAATCAGTGAGATGACCCCACAGGAGTCTCCACTAAATTGATACTCCCCTTTGGTATAGCCAATGGCATTAATTGTTTCTCGCGCAATGGACTGGACGTCTAAATAAGTTGCACTTTTGACTTCTCCAGCCAAAATCACTTGCCCTGTTGTTACGAGCGTTTCACAAGCGACCTTACTTTCTGGGTCAAAAGCTAAAAAGTTATCAAGTAAAGCATCACTGATTTGATCTGCGATTTTATCTGGGTGACCTTCACTTACAGATTCTGAGGTAAAAAAATATGACATTTATATATTGCTTTTCAGGAAGGATTTAAACAGTTGTTTAAAAAAAGCAACTCTGGTTTAGCATTTTTTTATCGAGGTGTGCAATCAGTCAAATCCTTCCTCGTTTAACAAGGCAAATGTACACATTTTTTTAAATCCATTAAGTTTTTCTAAAAAAAATGACCTTTTTTAATTTCAGCAACGCTTTTTTCTTTTCAAAAAAGCAACTACTTTGCAGTTCCATAAACAAAACAAGAGACTATGCACATTGCTATTGCTGGAAATATTGGCGCTGGAAAAACAAGTTTAACAGAACTGCTAGCAAAACATTATAATTGGGAAGCACATTTTGAGGATGTAATAGACAATCCCTACTTAGATGATTTTTACAATCATATGGAGCGATGGTCTTTTAATCTTCAAATTTATTTTTTAAAAAGTAGATTTGAACAATTACTTTCCTTTAGAGAAAACAAAAAAACCATTATTCAAGATCGAACGATTTATGAGGACGCGCACATCTTTGCGCCCAACCTAAACGCAATGGGACTCATGAATCAACGTGATTTCAATAACTACAAAGGGATTTTCAACTTGATGGAATCTCTTATTGATGGTCCTGATTTGTTGATTTATTTACGTAGTTCCATTCCAAACTTGGTAAATAAAATTCACAAACGAGGTAGAGATTATGAAAACTCTATCAGCATTGATTATTTAAGCAGGCTCAATGAACGATATGAAGCCTGGGTAAGTACTTACGACGCTAAAAAGATAATTATAATTGATGTAGATACCTTGGACTTTGTTGATAACAAAGCAGATCTTTCTTCAGTGATTAAAGTCATTGATGATAAACTCAAACAGATGACATAAAAAAAGCGGCTCTAGTGAGCCGCTTTTTTTATATTCAATTGAAAAATACTATTCCAAAATCATCTTATCAATTTCAGAAGTTAATCCGTCTAAAGAATTTAAAACTGCTGCTTGCTCTCCTTCTAAAGAGACTTCAACAACAATAGTTTTATCCTCATTTTCAGCGTCAATGGTAACCTTAAAATCTTCTGATGCAGCAACTACTATCGCTGTAGTCTCTTCACTTTCAAGTTTATCGTTTACATAACTTGCAACAGCATCACTACTCATAGCAATACTAGGTGCAATCACTAAGGCCACAACAGACATCAATTTCAATAATATGTTCAGAGAAGGACCTGAAGTATCTTTAAAAGGATCTCCAACCGTATCTCCAACTACCGCAGCTTTGTGAGCATCAGAACCTTTTCTTCCGTCAGATTCAATCATTTTCTTTGCATTATCCCAAGCACCTCCAGCATTTGATTGAAAAATCGCCATAAGGACACCACAAGTAGTAACACCAGCTAATAAACCTCCAAGCATTTCTGCTCCACCAATAAATCCAACAGCAACAGGAACAGCAATTGCTAATAAACCAGGTAATACCATTTCTTTGATCGAGGCTGTAGTTGATATTTCAACACATTTTTGATAATCCGCTTTACCGTCTGCTGCATCAAAAATAGCTCGGTCTTTTTCCGAAGCTTTAGTCATGTCTGAATCATACTTTCGCATTATCTCAAGGGCTGCTTTCAATTCAGGTATATTTTTAAACTGTCTTCTCACTTCTTCAATCATCGCCATAGCAGCTCTTCCAACTGCATTCATTGACAAGGCAGAAAAAACAAAAGGCAACATCCCTCCTACGAGTAAGCCAGCCATAATTTTAGGTTTTGAAACATCGATACTTGTTACATTAGCTACTTGCATAAAAGCAGAAAATAATGCCAATGCTGTTAATGCTGCAGAAGCAATGGCAAATCCTTTCCCAATTGCTGCTGTAGTATTTCCTACTGCATCTAAAGTATCTGTACGTTCTCTAACTTCACTTGGCAGTTCAGCCATTTCAGCAATTCCACCAGCATTATCAGAAATCGGACCGTACGCATCAACTGCTAATTGAATTCCTGTATTTGCTAACATCCCTACTGCAGCGATTGCAATTCCGTATAATCCAGCAAAATGGTGAGACACTAGAATAGCAGCTGCAATTAAAAGAATTGGAATCATAGTAGACATCATCCCTACACCAAGTCCTGCAATAATGTTAGTTGCAGCTCCTGTTTCCGATTGATCTACTATAGACTGAACCGGTTTGGTACCTGTACCTGTGTAATATTCTGTAATTTTTCCTACACCTAAACCAGCGACTAAACCAGCAATAGTAGCCCAAAAAATACCCATCGCTCCGAAAGGTAATCCCTCTACAGACTCAGGGATCATTGTATTGATAATAAAATAAGACGCAACTACCATCAAACCTGCAGATCCAAATTCTCCGATGTTTAGTGCACTTTGAGGATTTCCACCTTCTTTAACCTTTACAAAGAATGTCCCAATAATGGACATGATAATTCCAACTGCTGCAAGTACTAAGGGAAGGTAAACTGCTCCCAATCCAGCAAAATCTGGAGTAATAATAAATGCACCTAAAACCATAGTTCCAATAATGGAACCTACGTAAGATTCGAAAAGATCCGCTCCCATTCCGGCAACATCTCCTACGTTATCTCCAACGTTATCTGCAATAGTTGCTGGATTTAAAGGGTGATCTTCAGGGATTCCTGCTTCAACCTTACCTACTAAATCCGCTCCCACATCAGCTGCTTTCGTATAAATACCTCCTCCTACTCTAGCAAATAATGCAATAGAAGAAGCTCCCATAGAAAACCCTGTTAATACGTTCAATACCATGGAAAGGTTTTCCGCTCCAGGCCATATGTTTTGATAAATTGCAAAAAGGCTACTAAGTCCTAAAACACCAAGTCCAACAACACCTAATCCCATTACTGCACCTCCTGCAAAAGCTACTTCTAGAGCTCTTCCTAGAGAAGTTCTAGCCGCTTGAGTTGTTCTTACGTTAGCTTTTGTTGCCACTCGCATTCCTATAAATCCTGCTAGAGCTGAACAAACAGCCCCTACAATAAAGGACACTGCAACCATTCCATTGGATCCTTGTTCGTTACTTCCTTTGAAGAATAAAAGAATTGCTACTGCAACTACAAATATTGATAGTATCTTGTATTCAGCTTTAAGAAATGACATTGCACCGTCAGCAATATTTTTAGCAATTCGTGCCATTTTCTCACTTCCAACTTCTTGTTTTGAAACCCAATTGTTCTTAAAAAAGACAAAAAGTAGCGCCAAAACTCCAAAGGCAGGTAAAAATTTTATGATTAATTCCATGTTTAAATTGTTATTTGAAAAGTGTGGTAAAAATAGTAAAACAAACTAGAATACAAAACCCATAAAATAGGCCTATAGAATTGAGCTATAAAACCTTAATTTTATAATACTAGTCTGGTTTTTTTAATGATACATAACGCGCTTAATCGCCTTGATGACATCCTTGTAATCCGGGAGCCATTCTTTCAAAAGAACCGGAGAATAGGGCGCAGGCGTGTCCGCAGTATTAATTTTTTCAACCGGAGCATCCAAATAATCAAAAATTTGATTTTGAACTTGATAGGTTATTTCAGTTGATATATTTCCAAAAGGCCATGATTCTTCTAGAATGACAAGACGATTTGTTTTTTTAACAGATTCGAAAATAGTGTCATAATCCAACGGACGAATCGTTCTCAAATCAATTACTTCACAATCGATTCCTTCTTTAGCTAATTCCTCAGCAGCATGCAAGGCTTCTTTTAATATTTTACCAAAGGAAACTAAGGTAACGTCTTTTCCACTTCGCTTGATTTCGGCAACACCTATGGGAAGAGTATATTCCCCTTCAGGGACTTCGCCCTTGTCACCATACATCTGTTCAGATTCCATGAAAATTACTGGATCATCATCACGAATAGCTGATTTCAATAACCCTTTTGCATCATATGGATTTGAAGGGACAATTACTTTCAAGCCAGGACAATTTGCATACCAGCTTTCAAAAGCTTGAGAATGTGTAGCGGCAAGCTGACCTGCAGAACCTGTTGGCCCTCTAAAAACAATGGGGCAAGGAAATTGTCCGCCAGACATTTGACGGATTTTAGCGGCGTTATTGATAATTTGATCAATCCCTACTAGTGCAAAATTAAAGGTCATATACTCAATGATGGGGCGATTCCCTGTCATCGTAGAACCTACACCTATTCCGGAAAATCCTAATTCTGAGATAGGGGTGTCAATAACACGTTTTGCTCCGAACTCATCCAACATTCCCTTGGAGGCTTTATAGGCTCCATTATATTCGGCAACTTCCTCTCCCATCAAATAGATGGTATCGTCTCTTCTCATTTCTTCGCTCATTGCTTCTGCAATGGCTTGTCTAAATTGTATGGTCTTCATGTATAAAATTCATTCAGCTGCAAATTTAATCAATAATTATCTATTTACTTTACTCAATAAAGAATGAAAATGTACGTTTGTATAAATACATCCAAATAATATTAACTATATACCATTGAAATAGAATTATGAAGTTGATTCAGATGACGGTTAAAGGAATTTCCTACAGTGAAACGCAAACAGGTGCCTACGCCCTCATATTAAGTGAAAATGAGGGAAACAGAAAACTACCTGTAATTATTGGTGGTTTTGAAGCACAATCAATAGCTATTGCATTGGAGCAAGAAATTAAACCTACACGTCCCTTAACTCATGATCTTTTTAAAAGTTTTGCAGATCGTTTTTCAATCTATGTAAAGCAAGTGATCATTCACAAACTCGTGGATGGTGTTTTTTATGCAAGTATTATTTGTGAGCGAGATAAAATTGAAGAAATTATAGATTCTCGAACTTCTGATGCTATCGCTTTGGCACTTCGTTACAAAGCACCTATTTTTATTTACGACTCTATCTTAAAGAAGGCGGGATTTACAGCTGCAGTATCAACAAGGGAGAAAAAACTTTCTGAAGACAACTGGATTCAAAATTTTGTTACTGAACAAAGTGAAAAAAGTGAAATCCCGGAAGACCTGAAAGACTTATCGCTTTCAAAATTAAAAATACTCCTCTCAAAACTTGTGACTCAAGAAAATTATGAGAAAGCCGTTCGAGTTAGAGATGAAATCTCTAAGCGAAAAAGCTAAACCCTTTAATTGTTAATTTTTTTTGATAACCTTTCTTCGCTAAATGAAGTATTCTATTGTAAATGCATCTATTTTTGAATAAATAAATAACAGTGAAGCAATACTTAGATTTAGTGAATCATGTACTCGCTACAGGTTCTGAAAAAACAGATCGAACAGGAACAGGCACTAAAAGTGTTTTTGGCTATCAAATGCGTTTTGATCTTTCAAAGGGATTTCCATTAGTAACCACAAAAAAAATTCATTTCAAATCTATTGTTCATGAATTGCTTTGGTTTTTAAAAGGTGATACAAACATTGAGTATCTTCAGGAAAACGGTGTTCGAATATGGAACGAATGGGCCGATGAAAAAGGGAATCTAGGTCCTGTCTATGGACACCAATGGCGGAACTGGAATAGCGAAGGAATTGATCAGATTCAAGAGGTTATAAATACACTAAAGACCAATCCTGACAGTAGAAGGATGCTAGTTTCAGCATGGAATCCAAGTGTTTTACCCGACACAAAAGTTTCGTTTAGTAAAAATGTAGCCAACAATAAAGCAGCTCTCCCACCTTGCCATGCTTTTTTTCAGTTTTATGTTGCTGATGGAAAACTTTCCTGTCAATTATATCAACGTAGTGCTGATGTCTTTCTAGGAGTGCCTTTTAATATTGCTTCTTATGCTTTATTAACACTCATGGTGGCTCAAGTATGTGGGTATGAACCAGGTGACTTTGTTCACTCTTTTGGAGATGTACATATTTATTCCAATCACTTTGAGCAAGTAAAAGAGCAACTTTCAAGAGCACCTAAAGCACTCCCCGAAATGCACCTGAACCCAGAAATAAAAAATATTTTTGATTTCACCTATGACGATTTTGAACTCATCAACTATGACCCCTATCCATTAATAAAAGGTAAAGTTGCTATTTAGATTTGGGATGTGAATTAAGAACCTGAACAAGAGTTTCTAAATCACTCAGTTGGTTGTAGAAATGAAAGGAAACGCGCACTCCATTTCCTCTTAGCACACACTTTATATTGTTTTTTTTAAGCGATTCATATAGCACTTCTCCACCTCTAAGACTAAAAATACTACTGTGCGATTTCCGTTGACTAACCCAAGGCGAAATATAATCTAGCTCAGTCAATTTTAATTTTACTGCATGTGCCAATTGTTCCTTTTGTTCCATTAAGGCCATAAAATCATTGCGTTCCAATTCTTGAATTGCAAATTTCAAACTTGCTGTAGCAAGCATGTTAAAGTGTCCTGTAAAGATCTGATTATATAATACCTCTGGAGTAATATCACTAAATTTATAATAGTAATCAGACGTAAACAGTAATCCATTTCCAAACCCCGCTAGAAGCCATTTATATCCACTTGCCACAAGAACATCAAAAGGAGAGGTTGAAAAATGAAAAGGATGTGCCCCTAAAAACTGAGTCCCATCACCAACGATTAATAGTTTTGGAAACTGTTGCTTTAACTCTTTTAAAAAGTCAATATCAATAAGCAATCCAGAAGTATACTGAACCACACTAAGCGCCAATATCTCAATATCATTTGTTTCAATTATTGCTTTAATTGATAGCTCTATATCTTCTTTTTGAGGAACTATGGTTACATCAAATTCCCTTACATCAAACGCTTTACATAAAGACGGATAATCTTCTTCCAGCAGTAATACTTTCTTTTTTTTTGGTAAAAAGGATAGCGCATGTCGAATCCCATAAGAAAAATTAGGCACAATAAAACTCTGCTTAGAGTAAGCTCCAAAAAAGTTTGCAATTATTTCATGCGTCTCTTCCAGGGCTTCGTAGGCTCTCACCTTATAGTCTCCTCCATTTTGAACCAAATCTTCATCAAGTTTTCTTCTAAATTCCGAAAGGGTAGTGCTCATTGGTCCTACGTAGGCTGTATTAAGATAAGTACAGTTTGTTAATAATGGTAATGAATCTGAGTACATATAATATGGAAGAAAGTGTATTTTTGTCAGCAAATTTAATCTTTTAAAGAAATGAATGAATCAGAATTTCAAAAAGATATTACTTTAATTGCTGCCGCATCAGACAATCATGCACTTGGAAAAGACAATCAATTGATTTGGCATATTTCAAATGATCTAAAGCGGTTTAAACAACTTACAAGTGGTCATGCCATAATCATGGGACGAAAAACATTTGAATCCATGCCCAAGGCACTTCCTAACCGAAAAAATATCATTTTAACACGCAATGCATCCTATCAAGCAAATGGCGCCTTTGTTGCTCACACTATTAAAGAAGCTTTGGAATTAGCGGGAGATGATTCTCAACCCTTTATCATTGGAGGAGGAGAGATTTACACGCTATTTCTTTCCGTAGCAGATACTATTGAATTAACCCGTGTACATGATCATTTTGAGGCAGATGCTTTTTTTCCGGAGATTGATTTACAAGATTGGACTTTGGTGGGGGAGGAAAAAAATGAAGCCACTCCAGATCAACCTTACGCATATTCCTATTTAACTTATAAAAAACAAGCCAAATGAACGCCTTTGTATTTCCAGGACAAGGGGCTCAATTTCCAGGGATGGGAAAAGACCTTTTCGAAAGTAACACTATTGCAAAAAAACACTTTGAACAAGCAAATGATGTCTTGGGATTTAAGATTACAGAAATCATGTTTGGAGAAGATGCTTTAGCACTAAAAGAAACCAAAGTGACTCAACCTGCAATTTTTTTACATTCTACTATACTAAGCAAAGTCATGGGAGAACGTTTTGCTCCTCAAATGGTTGCAGGGCACTCTTTAGGAGAGTTTTCTTCCCTTGTTGCAGCAGGTGTTTTATCCTTTGAAGATGGATTGCAACTAGTTCATGAGCGTGCCCTTGCCATGCAAGCTGCCTGTGATGATGTGCCAGGAACAATGGCTGCAATTATCGGTCTGGAGGATCAAGTAGTAGAATCAATCTGTGAAAAAACTCCCGGAATTGTAATTGCTGCCAATTATAATTGTCCTGGTCAATTGGTTATTTCCGGAAGTCAAGAGGCAGTTAAAAATGCATGTACTGCCTTTACTGAAGCAGGTGCCAGAAGAGCCTTAGTTCTTCCTGTGGGTGGAGCTTTTCATTCCCCGTTAATGGAGCCTGCAAAAAAACGTTTGGCAAAAGCGATAGAAAATACAAACTTTCAAGCCCCTAGCTGTCCCGTTTACCAAAATGTGACTGCTTTGGGGACCTCAGATCCTGAGGTGATTAAATCAAACTTGGTAGCGCAACTTACCGCTCCTGTGAAATGGACTCAAAGTGTACAACAGATGATTGCTGATGGTGCTACCCATTTCACTGAAGTTGGCCCTGGAAAAGTACTACAAGGATTGGTTAAAAAAATTGACCGAAATATGGAAACTGAATCTGGGACATGATTTTTTTTAATTCTCTTTCAAAAAAGAAAGTACTTTCCCTGAAATAAAGGCTATTTGATCCGTTGTTAGCTCTGAATGCATAGGTAAGGAAATTACTTCTTTTACAAGTTGATTTGTTACGGGAAAACTAGCCTCATTTACTTCTGGATCCGCATATGCTTTTTGTCTATGTAAAGGAACGGGATAATACACACCACAGGGTATGTCATGAGTATTAAGATATGCTACCAAAGCATCACGATCTGCATTAATTATTCTCAAAGTGTATTGATGAAATACATGTGAGTCACAAGCCAATTTTCTATGAGGAGTTATTATGTTTGGATGATTTGAAAGCAAGTTGGTATAACGAATAGAAGCTTCTTTTCTTCTTTCATTATAAAAATCCAAATACTTCAATTTAACTTTTAGAACAGCTGCTTGTATGGAATCTAATCGAGAGTTTACTCCAACAACATCATGATAATAACGCTCATACATACCATGATTAACAATTCCTCTTATAAAGTGAGCCAAATCATCATCATTGGTGATTATGGCCCCTCCATCACCGTAAGCACCTAGGTTTTTTGAAGGGAAAAATGAAGTTGCAGCGACGTGTCCCAAAGTACCTGTCATTGTCTTAATATCATTTACAGAACCATACCTTGCACCAATACCCTGAGCATTGTCTTCAACCACATAAAGGTTATGCTTTTTGGCAATGCTATTGATCGCATCCATATCTGCAATTTGTCCAAATAAATGAACTGGAATAATGGCTTTTGTTTTTGGAGTGATGGCAGCTTCAATTAGTGCCGGGTCAATATTAAAGGTTTTCGAATCCACATCCACTAAAACAGGTTTTAATTGCAGTAATGAGATTACCTCTACTGTAGCAGCAAAAGTAAAGTCTGCTGTAATAACCTCATCCCCTGGTTTTAATTTAAGTCCCATCAAAGCAATCTGAAGGGCATCGGTTCCGTTTGCACAAGGGATAACATGCTTTACTCCTAAATATTCTTGTAAATCTTCTTGAAAAGATTTTACCGCTGGACCATTTATATACGATGTCGTATCTAAAACTTCCTCTATTGAGGCTTGAACTTCATTTCGTATAAAGGCGTATTGACTCTTTAAGTCGACCATTTGAATTTTCTTCATCTCAATTGTAGCGATTTTTTACAAATATAAGTAGGTTTATATTGCCTCAAACTATAGAATTAAATCGTTCTGGAATTTTTATAACTGTATTGCCTTTCAAAGGAGCTGGTTTATTAAATGCATACCATTTTCTATTCTTGGACAACCTTTTTCTAGCAACTACAAAAAAAGGATCTCCTTCATGGGGTTTCTCTTCTTTTAGCGCTTGATAGAGCTTAAAACGGCGAGCCAAATGGCCTGCCCAACCCGCCTTTTGAATTTCTTTTTGTTCTGAATTATTTAATGCAGAAGGCATATCTACTAATCCAAAATGAAACAAGTATAAGTTAGGGTCCAAAGTATAATCTTTTCCTTTTATTCTATGAAATCCCGATCCCCACGTCAGTGGCTCAAAGGCAACAACAGGTTTAGTATATCGGTCGGAGATTTGACCAAATTTTCGTTGAGATAAAAAAGATTTTTTCAAATCAACTGCATTTTCTATTTCAGGATGTTGTCCCACATCAATTCCGAGTGCTGAAAGTGAGATGGATGAAAAATCTTGAAGTAAATAGGCCTTTAAAGAAATATTTTTTTTGGGGTCAATAACCAAAAACTCATCAATATCCATCGCCAAAACCACTTTAAAAGAAGAAAATAAATCTTTAGCAAAATTAGAAATCATCCTCGCTCTAACACGATCTCCTTTAGCTCTTTTATAAGACTGATGAGGTATTTGAAAGCAATTAATTTTCCCCGCTTGTTTGGGCAAATTTTGATCCATACCATCTACAAATAAAAAAAGATTTTCAAAACCAAACTGAGCACCGTAATAAGAAATCCACTTATCGGCAAAAAAGGTGTCGTTTCTTACCATGGATATGACTGCAACTTTCTCTTCTTCTATCATATGACTATAAATTTAGAATAGATTCGATTGCATCTTTTACTTTTTTTTGATCTTCCGAGCTTGACAAATCTAAACTCTGAACACAAGCAAAAAATTTGGTCTTGTCTTTTTTACATTCCTCAAATTTTTTGTCTACGTACTGATCACCTCTATTGTGAGGTTGCATATAAATTGCCTGAGAGTTTGCAAAATTTTCATTTCCCGCCTTTATTTCCAAGTGATTGGCAAGAGAAACTGTATTGAATTGTTCATAATTCCTAAACCTGTGAGAAATATTTTGCTCTAGAATTTGAGGTTTGGATTTAAAATAATTTTCTAAACGATTACGGTCCATTGCTAAAGGAGTATGCCCCGATTTAAAATATCTGAATTTAAATCCAAGGAGCTTAGCTGCTGTCCATTGATTCACCTGAAACGAGGCTTGTAAATCAATTTTTTTATTGGATAGAAATAATTTTATTACTCCCTTCTTAATTTGATCCCACAACAATCGTTCAAATGGGGGTGTAGACCAACTCCCTCTTAGTACAGGTTTTGAATCAACAAACCAATCTTCTGGCTTTATAGAACGAAGTAAAAAAATATCATCATTAAAATAGACAAAATGATTCGACAATCCTTTGATTCGCCAAAGCATATTACTAATACAAATACTATTAAATGTTGGTAAAAATTTCTCGTATCCCTCAAAGATTTCTTTGTGATCAACGATTCGAATATCTTTATGTCGTTCGGGAAAATACTTTTTAACAGCACTATCTATCTTGGGATCTTGATTGTCAGTAACGATGTAAATATTTCGAACAAAAGGGGCGAATTTTAAAATTGACAATACACAATATTCAACTTCATTTAAAGAATTAAATCTTGTCTCTGCAGCACCAGCAAGTTCACCAACATCCTTATTATCTAAAAAACTTAATCTCTTTTTTTTATGTTTCGGATCAGCGCCATCTACCCATGCGATAACAACATCTATAGTATGTGAACTCTTTATTTTCAATTGTAGTTTTTGAATGAGTAAAGGTAGGAATTAGATCTTGGCTAAATAAAAGGTTTCATTAAGAAAATTATTTAATAAAATATGAGTAGTAATTGTATATTTGATATTATTTAAATATAAAAATTCATGCGTCAACTAACACTTTTAATAATCCTTTTTATAACTAAAATAGGGCTTTCACAGGAAAAAACACCTAATATCATTTTAATGATTGGAGACGGTATGGGTCTAACACAAATTAGTGCAGGAATGTATGCAAATAATAACAGTACTGCTTTAGAAGGGTTTGAATATATCGGTCTTTCAAAAACCTATGCCTATGATCAGTTCATTACTGATTCTGCTGCTAGTGGAACCGCAATGGCATCAGGTGTAAAAACATATAATGGTGTTCTAGGTATTGACTCAAAGAATATTCCTAAGAAAAGCATTCTTGAAATTTGTCAAGAAAAAGGTTATAATACTGCATTGATAGCAACTTCTAGTATAGCTCATGCAACACCTGCTGCTTTTTATGCTAAAATAGATTCAAGAAGAAAATATGAAGATATTGCCTTACAACTAAGTGAGCACAATGTCAATCTTTTCATAGGAGGTGGAGAAATGTTTTTTAATAAACGTGAGGATAAAAGAAACTTGTTAGATGAAATGTCTGACTATGATTTTGTGAAAAATCTAGATAAACTAAGTGAGAGTGAATCTAATAAAATTGGCTATTTAACATACAAAGAGGAGCCTCCAAGAAAATTAGACGGTAGAAAACCTGCCCTTGAAGATATGGCATCTACAAGTCTTGAAAAGATGAAATCTTTTGGGAAGCCATTTTTTATGATGATAGAAGGGTCACAAATTGACTGGGGAGGACACTCTAATGAAATGGACTATGTTTTGTCAGAGTTTAAAGAATTTAACACTACTCTTCAACGTGTTCTAGATTTTGCAAAGGCTGATGGAAATACTTTAGTAATTGTTACTGCAGATCATGAAACAGGTGGTTTAACACTCAGTGGTGGGGATGTTGAAAGAAGTATTTCAAAAGGTACGTTTAGTACAAAAGGACATTCAGCAACAATGGTTCCTGTTTTTAGTTATGGACCAAACGCAGAACTGTTTAAAGGTATTTATGAGAACACCGCTATTTTTGATAAAATGCTTGAATCTTTAACGAAGTAATTATTTATTTCGTTCTAGATTCATCAACAATAGATTTCTGGAATTTAGTATCATCTTCTAAAACTTCATAAAAAGTTTCCATAAAATCAAACATGTTTTTATATTCATCTTCATCTGAGAATTGGCTCTCATAAGATGCAACCATATCCATTAATTCTGTTTTTTGCTTTAAAAACTGCTGACGTACTTCATCAAAATATTGTTGCTCTCTTTTAAAGCCTCTGTACTTTCTATCTTGCACTGAGTTAATTCCTAAAGTTACATTTACTGTTGCATAACTTGGATTGACCCATCCAGTCATGTCAAAATCGTAAGGTAATGGGATAATTTGACTGTCAACATACAAAAGCTTTCCGTTATGCTGATAGGCAACTGAAAAGTCTGTATTTCCAAGCAAATATTGGAAAAATGCATTCTGAACTGATGTCAAATGCTGCATTGCCATAGGATGGACAAAACGCTCAAAAACCTTACCCTCATGGCGTTGTGCGACACGCTTATCATCTTCAATCAAGAATCCTTTTAATTGAAAATTCTTCACCTTTTTACCTTTAGGTTCATTAAAATCAATGTTGACACGACGTGTTTTAAAATGATATGGGGAAATACGTTCGTAAATTTTATAAGCGATATACTCTTGAAGAATATTGTCGTTATTTTCTGATTCCAACTTACAAGGTAAAACAAGTTTCATTGTTTTATTACCGTCAAAAATTGTACCCGAGTACTCTGCCTTTTTGATTTTCATCTTGATAGGAGGAAAATAACACTCATTACGTCTGAAATTACCTCTTGCTCTTAGATTAACTTCCATTGAAGACCACTTTTCTTCATGTAAATATTCAAGCGTGGTGTCAATAAATGTAGAATCATTTGTGTTACGATTCATATCCTTATTTGAATAGCTCAACTTAATTTCTAGGGGAGTCTGATCCGCAAATAAAGCGTCTGACTTTAAATCCTTTTGGGCAGTTCCAATAAATGAAATAAATAAAATGATACCTGAGATTACTTGCTTCTTCATAATATAGTTAATAAATTTACCCAAATGTAATAATTTATTTAATTATGTCAAGATACCTCATCATTATCAATTATCGTACCCTGTTAACTTTGATTTTGTCAATATTAATGCCTTTTGTAGCTTACTCCTTTGAAGTAATTTACAACATAGATTTAACATTATTGAGTATTGCAATAATTTTTCCTCTTGTTTTTACCATAAGAGGAGCCTTTAGAAGAAGAGAAAAGGCTTTAGAGTATCTTAGTCGTTTTAGAGCAAGTATAAAAACGGTAATCAATATCGTTGAAAGTAGTCCTAAAGTTCAACAAGAAGAAAAAAATCAGGCAAATGCTATTTTAAATGCAGTAAATCAAAACCTATTTGACCATCTCAAAACTAAAGAGGAGAATTTTGAGTCCTTTGATGAGAAAGTTGAAGCGTTTTATTCTTTTTTAAAAGAAAAAGGTGAATTGATTGGAAACGGTACAAGAGAAAAAGCCCTGCGCTTTTTTAAAGACACTGTTGAAAGTGCTGACAATTTAATCGCAATCCATTCTCACAGAACCCCGGTTAGCCTTAAAGCGTATTGTTTAATTTTCATTTATATATTTCCAGTTATCTACACACCCACGATCATAAATAAAATAGGCTATGACAATCCTAGTTGGCTAACTTTTTTTATTGTGATTTTGAGTGAATTTATTTTAATCTCACTTTACAATATTCAAGATCAAATGGAATATCCATTTGATGACGAAGGATTAGATGACATTAAATTTAATATTTTCAGTGTCAGCCGAAAATAATTTTGAATCCTAGTCCATTATCGTATCTTGTTGTAAAATAGATCGATGACAGCTAAAATAAATTTATTCTTAAGCGGACTACTCCTTTTACTTTACAGTTGTAATTCTATTCCAGCCTGCGATACTGTAATTCAAAATGCAACCCTTTATGATGGTACTGGAGCTCCAGCATATATTGGAACTCTTGCAATAACTGGAGATAAAATACAATATGCAGGCCCACCGAAGTCTTTTGAGGCTAAAAAAACTATCGACGGATCAGGAAAAGCAGTTGCACCGGGGTTCATCAATATGTTAAGTTGGGGATATAATTCCCTCCTTAAAGATGGACGTTCGCTAAGTGACCTTAAACAGGGGGTTACATTAGAAGTTTTTGGTGAAGGTACATCAGCTGGGCCTAAAGGAAATCCAGACAGTTTAGATTATATTTCTTTTGGCCAAGCCATGAATAAACTCGCAGACAATAAAGTTTCACCAAATGTGGCCTCCTTTTTGGGAGCAGCTACAGTCCGAATACAACACATAGGTTTCACCAATAGAAAAGCAAGCGACAAAGAATTGTTGGCAATGCAGAAAACGGTAAGTAGAGCAATGGAAGAAGGTGCCATGGGAATAGGATCTTCCCTAATTTATGCTCCAGGGGATTATGCAGACACAGAAGAACTAATTGCATTAAACAAAGTAGTTTCAAAGTATAATGGGATGTATATTTCTCATATACGAAACGAAGATTATCGTGTGATGGAAGCGCTTGAAGAATTAATAACGATTGCAAAAGAAGCTAAACTACCAGCTGAAGTTTATCACTTGAAAGCATCCCGAAAACCCAACTGGCATCTCTTGGATAGTATTATTCAACGAATAGAAAGTGCAAGAGAAAATGGACTTAATATAACCGCGGATATGTACACATATCCTGCCAGCTCAACAGGATTGACAGGAGTAATACCAACATGGGTTCAAGAAGGTGGACACGAAGCATGGATAAATAGAATGCAAGAGCCCGTCGCTAGAAAAAGACTACTTGAAGATATTCGTAAAGAATTGTCACAACAACCTCCCGAGGGTATCCTTATGGTTGGATTTAACACTCCTTCAATGGCAGAACGCTACCAGGGAAAAACAATTGCTGAAGCCTCCGAAATGAGAAAACAAAGTCCTGAAGAAACTATAATAGACCTTATTATTGAAGATGACAGTAGGATACAATGTATCTATTTTAGCATGAGTGAAGAAAATATTAATAAAAAAATTCAACTTCCATGGATGTCTTTTTGCTCTGATGCAGGTTCCTATTCAGCACCAGAAGAGGGATTCAGAACTCACCCCAGAGCTTACGGAAGTTTCATAAGGGTACTCGGGAAGTTTTCGAGAGACGAAAATCTTTTGAGTCTCGAGGAAGCCGTCAGAAAGCTAAGTGGTATGCCTGCCGCTACCCTAGGCATAAAGAATCGTGGCCTACTGAAAGCAAACTATTATGGTGATGTCGTTATTTTTGACCCAAAAACTGTAGGAGACAATGCTACATTTCAGAATCCTTTACAATTTGCTAATGGCATAGAACATGTATGGGTTAATGGTACTGCTGTATTAACAAATGGAGAACATACAGGATCCTTTCCAGGAAGGTTTGTAAAAGGACCTGGAGCATCAACAAATCCTTGATTTATGAAAAAAATATTTGTATATAGTATTGTACTCATTATCGTAAGTTGTACAAAAACATCATCTCCAAAAAACGAATTAACAATCCTGATTGAGGAGTATCAAAATTATGGAGGAAATCGAGCCGAAAAAACACCTCTTGGTGACTATCGCGAATCCCGATACGAAAAATATGCAGCATTTTGTGATTCTTTAAAAACTAAACTTGAAGCTATTGAAAAAAATAGCTTAGAGGAAGACGATCAACTTTCTTATGATCTCCTTTACTTCAAATTAAACGAAACTGCCGTCGCTTATAAATTTAAAACCCATTGGAATCCTATCCTTTCAGATGCAGGTTTTCATTCCAGTTTGACCTATCGTGTTCGGCCAATAACCAACAAAAAAGGAGCTTTAAAATATTTAAGCTTGTTGAAAGCAATTCCATTGTATATCGAACAGCAAACTAGCTTGATTACAAAAGGTTTAGAAGCTGGGATGGGTCAGCCTTTGGTTATTTTTGAAGGCTACGCTTCAACCTATGAACAACATATTACACAAACTGCTGAGGAAAATTTTTATTATTCCCCTTTTTTAAAACTTCCTGATCCAATCTCTAAAGCTGAAAAAGATTCACTTCGCCAAGCGGCAAAAAAAGTTATTCTACAGTCTGTTATACCTTCATTCAAAAACGTAAAAACCTTTTTTGAAGAAACGTATTATCCCAATACAAGAACTGCAATAGGCGTATCAGAAACACCCAATGGAAAAGAATATTACCAAAGTAGAATTGACTTTTACACCACGTTGAAAATGACTCCAGAGAGCATTCATAAAAAAGGTCTTCAAGAAGTAACTCGTATCAAAAAACAAATGGAAGCGATTATTGAAGAAGTTCAATTCAAAGGCTCATTTAATGATTTTATCACTTATTTGAGAACCGATGAAAAATTCTATGCCAAAACACCTGATGAACTTTTGGCTTACGCCCGAAATATAGCTAAAAAACTAGATGAACAACTGCCAAGATATTTCAAAACATTACCTAGAAAACCTTATGGCGTTGCTCCTGTACCAGATGCGATCGCACCCAAATATACCAGTGGCCGATATGTTGGCACTTCTCCAGACAGTACAGATCCAGGATATTATTGGGTTAATACTTACGACCTACCCAGTAGACCATTATATGCAATCCCTTCACTAACAGCACATGAAGCTGTTCCTGGACACCACCTTCAAGGAGCATTAAACAATGAACTCCCAGAAAGTATTCCTCAATTTAGAAGAAATTTATACCTCTCTGCTTATGGGGAAGGTTGGGGTCTTTACACAGAATATTTGGCAAATGAAATGGGAATCTACACGACCCCTTATGAGCATTTTGGAAAACTTACCTATGAGATGTGGAGAGCCTGTCGATTGGTAGTTGACACAGGTATTCATGCCTTCGGATGGACCCGAGAAGAGGCTGTAGATTTTATGTCAAAAAATACAGCGCTGTCACTTCATGAGGTAAACACTGAAATTGATCGTTACATCTCTTGGCCTGGCCAAGCTTTGTCTTATAAAATTGGTGAACTTAAAATTCGTGAATTAAGAGAAAAAGCCGAAAATGAATTGGGCACTTTGTTTAATATTCGTGATTTTCATGAAGTCATTTTAGAAAAAGGAACAGTTACACTACCATTATTGGAAAAACGAATTTTTAATTACATTGAATCAAAAAATAATTAATGAAAGAAGAAAAAACACACATTTTTAGAAAATCTAAAGGACAGATTGTAATCGATGGACACGTAAAACTGACCGATGAAGAGGGAAATGAGATCCCACATGGTGATCGTTTTACCCTTTGTGGCTGTGGAAAATCTCAGAAGCTACCTTTTTGTGATGGGGCGCATAAAGAAATTTAATGGTAAATATGACAACTAAAAAGGTTTTATTAACTTTAGGAAATTAATTAATAATTATAAATCATGCTTTCTCATTTTAAACTAAACATAAACGGAAAAGTCCGTGAAGTTGAAGTTGATCCCACAACACCTATTTTATGGGTACTTCGTGATCATTTAGATTTAGTCGGGACAAAATATGGCTGTGGCATAGCTCAATGTGGTGCGTGCACTGTTCACTTAAATGGTGTGGCTGTTCGCTCATGTCAACTACCTATTTCTGCGGTAGGTTCAGAAAAAATTACAACCATTGAAGGTTTATCTGAAGAAGGAGATCACCCCGTTCAAAAAGCATGGTTAGAACATGATGTACCACAATGTGGATATTGTCAAGCAGGTCAAATTATGACAGCTTCTGCTCTTTTAAATCAAAATACAAATCCAAGCGACAGTGATATCGATTCAGCAATGCATGGAAATATTTGTCGTTGCGGAACCTATACTCGAATAAAAGCTGCCATTAAAACAGCTGCAAACTCACAAGACCTCAACTAAAAAGACACAAAATGAAAGTTGCAAAAATAAAAATAGGAAGACGTTCTTTTATAAAAAGCAGTACGCTAGCCAGTGGTGGAATGGTACTTGGGTTTAATTGGTTGATGTCTTGTGATATGACACCATCTCAAGTAAAAGCATTGCCAAAAGAATGGTTTAAAATTAATGGTTTTTTAAAAATTGGAGACAATGGACTTGTTACTATTATGTCCCCCAATCCTGAAATAGGACAAAATGTTAAAACCTCAATGCCAATGCTCGTTGCAGAGGAATTAGATACAGATTGGAACGATGTTATTGTAGAACAAGCACCTTTAAATACTACTTTATTCAAGCGTCAACTCGCAGGAGGTAGTCAATCGATTCGTCAAGGATGGAATAGTCTAAGAATGGCAGGAGCTACGGCTCGCGCAATGCTCATTGAAGCAGCAGCTAAAACCTGGAACGTCGCAGCATCTGAAATAACTACAAGTGAAGGACAATTAATTCATACTTTATCAGGCAAACAAGCAGGCTTTGGAGAAATGGCCTCTTTGGCTGCAACGCTTGAAGTTCCATCAGAAGTCAAGCTAAAAGATGTTACTGACTTTAAGATAATAGGATCTTCTCGTAAAAATGTAGATGGTAGTAAAATAGTAACTGGAAAACCTCTTTTCGGATTGGACTATAAATCTGAAAATATGCTAATTGCTATGATTGTTCATCCCCCAGCATTTGGCATGAAACTTAAATCAATTGACGATTCCAAAGCTAAGAGTATGCCAGGAATTGAGCGTGTTTTTACCATTAAAACGCATGAGAGCGGATATTCATTAGGAGCATTCGACAATGATGCCTTTAATGAGATTGCTGTACTTGTTGGACGTTCAACTTGGGAAGTTATGCAAGCCAAAAAAGAATTAATAGCTGAATGGGAAATGGCAGAAGCAAAAGTTGAAGAACTTAACTTTTTTGGAAGAAACATAACTGTAGAAACTCCTGCTGGACTCGAAAGTACAGCAGACCATAAAAGAATTCTGGAGAAAATGTCCATAAAGAAAGCTAAAGTAGTTCGTAAAGACGGAAATCCTGAGGCGGCTTTTAAAAAGGCAGTGACGATTATCGAAAGATCCTACACCTGTCCGTTTTTAGCTCACAACACCATGGAACCCATGAACTTTTATGCAGATGTCACTGAGGAAAAAGCAACTCTAGTAGGTCCAATTCAAACTCCAGAAATTATGGAACAAAGTGTTTCCAAACGTCTGGGGATGCCGGTAGAAAATATCGATATTCAAATGACTCGAATGGGTGGCGGGTTTGGAAGACGCTTATATGGTCACTTCTTGACAGAAGCTGCAGTGATTTCTAAAGAAATGAAGCAACCAATCAAGTTGGTTTACTCTCGAGAAGATGACATGACACAAGGTACCTACAGACCTTCTTATCATGCCTATTACAAAGCTGGGTTGGATGAAAATAAAAATTTAATTGCTTTTCAAGTTAGAGCGGGAGGAATTCCTGAGAGTCCTCTTGCAGCAAATCGCTTTCCTGCGGGTGCAGTAGAAAACTACGTTGCAGAAGAGTGGTCACAGGTTTCAAATATTACCGTCGGTGCATTTAGAGCTCCACGATCTAATTTTATTGCTGGAGCGGAGCAAGCCTTCCTTGACGAAGTTGCAGAAGCTGCTGGTAAAGACCCTATCGATTTTAGATTAGAATTACTAACTAAAGCAGAAAGTAAACCGGTAGGCACAAACAATGATTATGTAGCTTCCAGATATGCCGGAGTATTAAAATTGGTGAAAGAAAAAGCTGCTTGGAGTACAAATAAAAACCCCGATGTTTTTAGAGGTACCGCGGCCTATTTTTGTCACAATTCCTATGTTGCGAATGTACTTGACATGATTATGGTGAAAGGAAAACCAGTAGTTCAAAAAGTATACTGTGCGATAGATTGTGGTATTGTTGTCAACCCTGATGCAGCAACTAACCTTGCTGAGGGTGGACTAGTAGATGGAATCGGTCATGCTATGTATAGTGCTATGACTTTTAAAGATGGAGTGCCAGAGCAAAATAATTTTGACACCTATCGTTTAATTCGCCATGGTGAGGCACCTAAGGAAATTGAAGTCCATTTTGTAGAAAATAAAATAGACCCTACTGGCCTTGGTGAGCCCCCTTTTCCTCCTGTAATGGGAGCTTTAGCAAACGCTCTCTATAGAGCCACAGGAGTAAGACAATACAATCAACCTTTTATTACCGACAAGCCCTTAGCAGGATAAATGAATAATGTATTGGGTATATGAATTGAGGAAATGAATATTGAATCATATTCTTCATCTAGTAATTGTCTATGATATCAGTTGAAGAAGCTTTATCGCTAATAAATAATGAAAATTCTTTTTTAAAAAAGGAAGAAAACCTACCTGTAAGCGAATGTTTGGGTAGAATTCTAGCAAAACCTATTGTCGCTCCAATCAACTTGCCTTCGTTTAGGCAGTCTGTTATGGATGGCTATGCATTATGTCTGAGCGATTCTAATCAATATCAAGTTATTGGTGAAATTAAAGCTGGAGACTCACCTACTCATACTTTAAAGCCAGGAAAATGTGTGAGAATATTTACTGGAGCAGCAGTTCCAGAAATGGCAAATGCTGTTGTGATGCAGGAAAAGGTTAGTATAAAAAAAGATTATATTCAAATTAACGAAACACCTCCTTTAAATCATAATATTCGTGAAATTGGCTCTCAAATTAAAGCAGGTGATATATCACTTGAAGCTGGTCAAATTTTAAATCCAGCTGGGTTGGGATTTATTCAAAGTTTAGGAATCGAAAAACTGAACGTCTATTCTTCGCTTAAAGTAAGTGTAATCGTAACAGGAAATGAATTAATACAAGCAGGACAAAAACTTGAAGAAGGAAAAATTTATGAAAGTAATAGTCTTTTACTTCAAGCTGCACTGAAACATTTTGAAATTAAAAATATAACCATTATAAAAGTAGAGGATCGATTGGATACTACTGTCAACGCGATAGACCAAGCAATAAAAGAATCTAATATTGTACTTGTATCTGGAGGGATTTCTGTAGGGGACTATGATTTTGTTGGAAAAGCTATGGAAAAGCTTTGTGTGGATCAGTTATTTTATAAAGTGCGTCAACGCCCAGGAAAACCGTTGTTTTTTGGTAAAAAAAAAGAAACCTATCTTTTTGCTTTACCTGGAAATCCTGCGTCAACTCTTAGTTGTTTTTATGTTTATGTCGTCCCTTTGATTAAAAAACTACAAGGTGATGATGGGAAAGGATTGAGTCGTTTTCAATTACCCATTACCCACCGTTTTAGCACAAAAGAACCTAGAGCTTTATTTTTGAAAGCATTTATAGAAAAACAACGTGTTACTATTTTGGATTATCAAAACTCTTCTATGCTTATTAGTTTTGCAAAATCAAATGCTTTGGTTTACATTCCAGAAACTAAAAAAGAATATTTGGAAAACGAACTGGTTGAGACTTTAATTTTACCCAATGTTACAATCCCATAAAACAGACTATGACACTTGAATTAAATGAAGTCTTTTTCCTAATTCTTCTTCCCATCATTTCTTTCTTATATGCTAGTGTTGGTCACGGTGGAGCAAGTGGGTATTTAGCGCTGATGGCCTTATTTTCATTTCCTAATGAGATGATGAAACAGACGGCTTTACTCTTAAATTTAATTGTTGCAGGCATTGCTTTCACACAATATTACAGAGCAGGTCATTTTAACAAAAACCTATTTTTATATTTTGCCATAGGCTCTATTCCGATGGCTTTTATTGGAGGACAGTGGGCATTAGACCCGGCTATTTACAAAAAAATATTAGGTGTTTTTTTGTTTTTTGCTGTACTAAGAATGCTGTTTAGTACTCCTAAATCCCTCAAAAATCCAAATTCTATAAAACCCCTTCTTGCCATTCTGCTTGGAGCTGGCATAGGGCTTTTTTCTGGTCTAATTGGGATTGGAGGAGGGATAATCCTGACCCCAATAATATTACTATTACATTACGGAAATATGAAAGAAGCTGCTGCAGTTTCTGCGTTATTTATCTGGGTTAATTCTGCATCAGGCCTTTTAGGTCAATGGAGCAGTGGAATTGAATTCCCACCACTTACAATGCTAATGGTTGTTGTTGCTTTAATCGGAGGTAGTATAGGATCATATTATGGAAGTAAACGTTGGAATAATAAAAAATTGGAATATTTTTTAGCCTTTATTTTAACAACAGCAGGAATAAAACTTATCTTGTTTTAATATGAAAATTAAAATTAGGTATTACGGTCAATTAGCAGAAATTACAAATAAAAACGAAGAATTTTTGTCTGTAAATATAAATACAGTTGGAGCTTTAAAAAGGCTGCTATCGGTTCAATACCCTGAGCTAGAGAAGTTTCAATTTCAGTTTGCACAAGACAATACAATAGTTGATGAAAATCAAAAACTAAATGGATCAGCCGTAGATTTACTCCCCCCTTTTTCAGGAGGTTAATTATGGAAAATCGTTATCAAAGACAAATACAACTATCCGAAATTGGAACACAAGGTCAAGAAAATATTTCTAAGGCAAAGGTATTAGTCGTTGGTGCTGGTGGCCTTGGCTGCCCTATTTTACAATATTTAGCAGCAGCAGGCGTAGGAACTCTTGGAATAATGGACTTAGATCAGGTAGACTTATCAAACCTGCATCGTCAAATCCTCTTTGAAGAAAAAGATATCGGAAAAAATAAAGCTATTTGTGCAAAGTCGAAATTGCAAAAACACAATAGTGAAATCAAAATTATTGATTACCCATTCGCTTTAAATGAAACTAACTATCAAGAAATAGTAACGCTATACGACATCATTGTAGATGGAACCGATTCATTAAAATCTCGTTACCTCATCAATGATGCCTGTATTTTATTGAATAAAATAATGGTCTATGGAGCACTTCATAAATTTGAAGGTCAGGTATCTGTTTTTAATTATGAGAACGGCCCTAGCTACCGCTGTTTGTTTCCAAATACCCAAAGCGAGACTGAAGTTCCTAACTGTAGTGAAATTGGTGTTTTAGGTGTTTTACCGGGTGTTATTGGACTACTTCAAGCTACAGAGGTTTTAAAAATTATAACCAAAAAAGAAGATGTCCTTTCTGGAAAAATGTTGTGTTTAAATCTTCTGAACCATACACAGTTTTTACTTCGTTTTTCAAAAAAACAACGCGTATTTGAAAAGGTTATTTCCTTTAAAAAGCCACTCCCGTATAATGATGCACTTTGTTCTACTGAATTTCAAGTATCTTTAAATTCACTAAATAAAAAAGAAAAAATACACTGGATTGATGTAAGAAATAAAAATGAAATACCATTTATTAACTTACCAGACGTTCAAAAGGCCCCCTTGGATCAAATTGAAAGTAAATCTGCTTTTGGTAATGAAAATGAAAAGAAAATCTTTTTTTGCCAATCAGGGAAAAGAAGTTTACAAGCTTTGTCAAAAATCAAAAAAAAATCGAATTATTTTAGTTTAAAAGAAGGAGCAAATGAATTAAAAGAATGGATGCAAAATCAGAAATAAAATGAAGAAGGAAGAAATAAAAAATATTTTTCGAGTGGGCGCGATAGACCCCATATCGATTTCTAAATCTATTGCAAATCATCAATCAAAAACTACTATTGGAGCACATTCCATTTTTTTAGGACAAGTCAGAGCAGATGCAATTGACGGAAATGAAGTTACAGCAATAGAATACACTGCACAAAGTGAGATGGCCAATAAAATTTGTCATGAGATTAAAGAAGCTGCCTTTGCACAATACAAGTTATCGTGTATGCATATTTACCACAGTTTAGGTATTGTAAAAAAGGGCGAACTCTGCTTTTTTGTTTTTGTGTCTGGTCCACACAGAAAAAGTGTTTTTAAAGCTTTACCTCAAATTGTGGATGAAATTAAAGACAAACTTCCCATCTTTGGGAAAGAAATTTTTAAAGATGCTTCGCATCAATGGAAAATTAATCAATAAGCATGGTAGATATTACACTAAAAAAAAATACGCTCAGAGAAGCAACTGCTCAAGCTATTATTAAGGTTAGTAAAAAAGAAACGATCCAAGCCATTGAGCAAAAAAAGGTTCCAAAAGGAGATGTTTTTGAAATGAGTCGAGCAGCAGGACTTCTCGGTGTAAAAAAAACTCCTGAAATTCTCCCTGATTGTCATCCCATCCCAATTGAGTACACCGGTTTTGAATATGAAATTAATGGTTTAGAAATTACGGTTTTATGCACTATAAAGACCATTTATAAAACAGGTGTTGAAGTTGAAGCCATGCACGGAGCAAGTATAGTAGCTTTAAATCTCTATGACATGTTAAAGCCAATTGACAAAGGCGTTGAAATATACCATATAAAATTAGTAACCAAAAAAGGAGGTAAATCAGATGTCTACAAAGTAAAATCAGATGTCAACGCAGCTGTAATTGTTTGTTCTGATTCTATTTCAAAAGGATCTAAAGAGGATTTTGCAGGAAAAGCAATCATGGATGCTTTAAAAAAATGGGAAGTCTCCTCCATAAACTACGAAATTATTCCTGATGAAATTGATTCAATTCAAGAGCAGCTTAAAAAACAACATCAAAGTAAAAGAAACTTAATTATTTTCACTGGGGGAACAGGTCTATCTCCGCGCGATCAAACACCCGAAGCTTTAGCTCCCTTTTTAGATAAAAAAATTCCTGGAATGGAAGAAGCCATTCGGAATTTTGGACAAGACCGCACTCCCTATGCAATGCTCTCTAGGAGTGTAGCAGGGATGTATGGAGACAGTCTTATTTTAGCTTTACCGGGGTCAACTCAAGGTGCTATTGAATCCATGCATGCACTTTTTCCTGCTGCCCTCCATTTATTTGATATCCTAAAAGGCGCACAACACAAAAAATGACATCTATAAAACCTTTACTTACAGACTCCTTTGGGAGAGGTCATAATTATTTGAGAATTTCCCTAACGGAGCGTTGTAATTTACGTTGTTCTTATTGTATGCCTCAAGAGGGAGTAACCCTCACTCCCAAGCCCCAATTAATGAATGCTGAGGAAATTTTCTCTTTAGCTGCATTATTTGTAAAGAATGGTGTCAATAAAATCCGCCTTACCGGTGGGGAACCCTTGGTCAGAAAAGATTTTCCAGACATCCTCTCAAGATTATCACAATTGCCGGTTCAACTTTCGTTAACTTCTAATGCTTTTTCTATAGACCGCCACATCCCCCTTCTCAAAGACTCAGGAGTACACTCAATCAACATAAGTCTTGATACCCTTCAGGCAAAACGTTTTCAAGAGATAACCTTCCGAAATTATTTTGATCAAGTTCATCAAAACATTCTGAAATTAATTCGAGAAGGGTTTAATGTCAAAATTAATGCTGTTTTAATGAAAGGAATAAATGATGATGAAATCATTGATTTTATCAATTTTACAAAAGATTATCCTATTTCTTTTCGCTTTATTGAATTCATGCCCTTTGATGGAAATAAATGGAAGAGAGATAAAACCGTTACATTTGAAGAAATCATGAAAGAAGTTCATAAAAACTTCAGCACTGACAATATAATACGCCTGGATGACGCACCAAATGATACGGCAAAGAATTTTAAAATAAATGGTTTTGAGGGGAGTTTTGCAATAATCAGTACAGTAACCAATCCTTTTTGCGACACTTGCAATCGTCTGAGATTAACAGCTAATGGACAACTTAAAAATTGTTTGTTTTCAGATAAAGAAAGTGATTTACTTTCAGCCCTTAGAAATAAAGAAGATCTTGAACCTATAATCAAAAAGGCGGTGATCGGAAAATATGCAATAAGATCTGGAATGGACTCTAATGAAAGCTTTGAAGATCTTCAGAATCATAAAAAAAACAGAAGTATGATTACTATTGGAGGCTAAATTTTTGAAAAAGCTCCTGATAAATTTCTGGTGTATCCATATCTACTAAGAGGTCTTTCCCCTGAACTTTAATTACATTTTTTGATTCAGCATTTATAATTTTTTTTGCCCCTTCTTCTCCTTTTAATGAAGCTAAGGCAGCTAGATAATGAGCGCTAAAAAGAGCAGGAACCCCAACCCATCCATGGCTTGAAGCTGAAGCGATTATTTCTCTTCCACCTGCTTTAAATGTACTTCTCAAAATTTGTAAATGTTCATGATTTACTAAAGGTTGATCTATCAAAGAAATTAATATACCGTCAATGGCTTCGACTTCTTTTTTGATTTTTCTTATTCCAAAAGACAAAGAATTTCCCATTCCTTTTTCCCAATCTTCACACTGAATAATGTTAACCGAATAATTTTTAAGAAAGGGACGAATTTGATCTGCATAAGCACCTAATATTACATAAACTTCCTGAGAAGAAGTAAGTAAAGTATTGACTTGGTGTTCAATGAGTGTGTGGTGATTCCATGGCAGCAACTGTTTAGGCTGCCCCATCCTTCTAGAGGCTCCTGCAGCAACGAGGACGCTGGGAATGTTATTCATGAATTCTTCCCTTTTTCTCTCTCAGTGGAGAGGGTTTTTGATTCCGGGTAACACTTAGTATCTCAGCAATAATAGAAATAGAAATCTCATGGGCATTTTCAGCACCTAAATTTATACCTGCAGGACCATATAGTTGATCTAAAAAGTCAGTGGTTGTTTCAGGTTTATGATTTAAAAATTCATGAATTAATTGTTCCCTCCTTTTTGAGGGACCGAGCAACCCAAAATAGGTGGGCTTAACCTCAGCTAGTGCAATTAAATATTGAACATCCTTATTGAAGCTGTGTGACATTAGGACTATAGCTGTATCAAAATCAAAAGAATATGATTCAATTTCCGCAAAAGTAAGGGTGAGAAGCTCATAAGCACCCGGAAAAAAGTCAATTGTTTTGGCTTCATCAGGAGCAGCGATAATCGTAACCCTCCAACCCATTTCAGAAGCCATCCGACACAATGCTACCGCATCATGTTCAGACCCAAAAATATACAACTGAAAAAGAGGCGGAAATTCTTGCTCAAAACAAAGCTGTATTTCTTCCGATGGCTGATAATTCTTTTGCACTGGAATCATTACAGAGTCAATTATAAATTGTGAACCTAAGGAAGTATCTTCTCCTTCTGATAATGAATAATAAGAAACACAATTAAAAGAGATTCTAGAATTAATACTTTCTAATAAAATAGCCAATGATTCAGAAACATGAAAGGGTTCAATTAGTAGATATAGAATTCCTTCACAACCCAATCTATACCGACCGTCATATAACATTATTTTTGGAATTCCTTTACTGAAGACTGATTGAGCTTTATATAATACTTCTTTTTCTACACAACCACCACTCACTGCGCCACACATTTCGTTTGAATCAGCAATCAACATTCTAACTCCGGGGCGTCTATAGGATGATCCTTCCAAGCTAACTACGGTGGCTAAAACAAGTCTTTTCCCCTGAGCATGCCACCGCTGGGCTGTTTCTAAAAGTGTTAAAATTTCATGTGTCATAAAGTTCAGATGAATAACAATCTCGTTAAAGATATTGAATCACTTCTAAAGTAGAATATAGCAACTTAACAAAAGGGAAGTGAAAAAATTATTCCTCTTTATCTGTTATTACTCTTACTTTAATTTGTTTTTCTCCTCCAGAATGAATAGTGTCTATGTTAATTTCAAATCCATCTTTTCCATTCATCATTCTATCTGATTTAAACATAAACATATTACCCCCTTTTTTCATCCCACCAAATTCATCCATTTGAATCGCATGGGGAAAATCCATCATAGGGCACTTACTATGACCTCCTTGTTTTCCTAAAAGAAAACCTAAAATTCCAAATATTACGGCTACTAGCGTGAAGGCAAACCAATTTTCATTTAAAGATTTCATATGCTTTTTTAAAAATTAAAGTATCCTAAAATAATAATTTCTTAAATAGGGTCAAAATCAACTTGACTTTAAAAAAGATGCTTTTGATTTTTTCGCTCAGGCAATCCCCAAAATTTCTGTCTGATCATATTAGTGACATACATCCAAGGAATAAAAACTAAGTTTAATATTCTCTTTAAAACCCACCAAACTGCCTTGATCATCCCCCAAAAAAGAAGACCTAGAAACATAAAAAAAGCAATAATAATCTCTGGACCCATAAAACAAAAAAGCCAAGAACATCGTCTTGGCTTTCTGATGGTGCGGGTGAAGGGACTCGAACCCCCATGCCGCGAAGCACTAGATCCTAAGTCTAGCGTGTCTACCAATTTCACCACACCCGCTTTAGGGACGACAAATATAATTAAGTTTTCCAATAAAATTTCCTCTTCCAAAAAAAATACATTAGTTAACTTTACAAATAAATCTTGAACGATATACTTATGGACTTAACATCAACTCAAAAACGTTTTTTAAATGAATGGATGGATTTTTTAAAAATACCCTCTGTTAGCGCTGATCCTGAGTTTAAAAACGATGTTAAAACAGCTGCTGAATGGGTGAAAAATGCGCTTCAAAAGGCAGGTTGCCTCAAAACAGAAATTATCAAAACTCCTGGACATCCAATTGTTTACGGAGAATATCTTATTGATTCAAGTCTGCCTACAGTTTTAGTTTATGGACATTATGATGTGCAACCTCCAGATCCTGTTGAATTGTGGGATAGCCCGCCCTTTGAACCCATAGTAAAGGCAACAGAAATTCATCCAGATGGAGCCGTTTTTGCTCGAGGGGCTTGTGATGACAAAGGTCAGGTTTTTATGCATATCAAAGCGCTAGAGGTTATGCTCAATGAAGGTGAACTCGATTGCAATATCAAATTCATGATTGAAGGAGAAGAAGAAGTTGGAAGTGACAACCTTGAGGAGTTTGTAAAAAATAATAAAGAAAAATTAAACTGTGATATAATTTTAATTTCCGATACTGGAATGATATCTAAAACCCAGCCTTCCATTTCAACAGGCTTACGTGGATTGAGTTATATGGAAGTTACAGTTACTGGACCCAATCGTGATTTACACTCAGGATTGTATGGGGGATCTGTTGCCAACCCAATCAATATATTGTGTGATATGATTGCTAAACTTCACGATGAAGATCGTAAAGTCACAATACCTGGATTTTATGATCGTGTTGAAGAACTATCACAAGAGGATCGTAATGAAATGGCTAAAGCTCCATTTGATTTAGAAGAATTTAAATCTTCGATTGGAATAAATGCGGTTCAGGGAGAGGCGGGATATAACAATGAAGAGCGAAGAACAATTCGTCCTACACTTGATGTAAATGGCATTTGGGGTGGATATATCGGTGAAGGTGCCAAGACCGTAATTGCAAGTAAAGCACATGCAAAAATATCAATGCGTCTGGTTCCAGACCAAGAATGGAACGAAATCAGTGACTTATTTAGCAACTATTTTACCTCATTAGCTCCAGAAGGAGTAAAAGTTGAGGTTCTTAAACACCATGGAGGATATGCATATGTAACTCCAACAGACACTATTGGATATCAAGCTGCACATAAGGCTTACAATGACACTTTTGGTATTGCCCCAATTCCGAGTAGAGGGGGTGGGAGTATTCCCATAGTCCCTATGTTTGAAAAAGAGTTAGGTGTAAAATCAATATTAATGGGATTTGGTTTGGATAGTGATGCTATTCACTCTCCCAATGAACATTATGGCCTTTTTAATTTCTTCAAAGGAATAGAGACCATTCCACGTTTTTACCATCATTACATTGCGCTATTAAGACAGCAATAATTTTGTCATTTAAATCTTAAATAAATCGGCCGCAAGACCGTCAGATAAAAATTTAGCTTTGGGTGTAATTTTCAGAAAATCACCATCCCAGAAAAGGTTTCTTTCTTCCAAATGCCTTGATACTTGAGACTCTAGATAAGCAGCATAGGTTTTACCAAAAGTTTTTTCAACATGTTCTTTTGAAAGACCCTCTATTTTTCTTAGCCCAATCATGACATATTCGTTATACTGATCTTTTTTGCTTAGCCGCTCCGTTTCATTGTCTAAAAAACCCTTTTTAAGTGCGGCAACATATTTATGATTATTTGAAACATTCCATGTTCTCGTTGACGCTCCATCATAACTGTGAGCTGAAGGACCAATTCCCAGATAGGGTTTCCCATTCCAATAATTTTGATTATTTATAGAGAAAAAGTCTTTTTTTCCAAAATTTGAAAACTCATAATTGATAAAGTTTAGTGCCTCCAAACGTTTGACCAAAAAATCATATTGAGCTTTAACATCCTCTTCAATTAAAAGGAATACCTCTCCTTTTTCTACTTGGTAATACAGTGCTGTTTTTTCTTCTACTGTAAGCGCATAAGTTGAGATGTGGGGAGGATTAAATTTTAGGGCTTGATTAAGATTTGTCTCCCACTCCTTAAGAGTTGAATTTGGCATTCCGTATATTAAATCAACAGAGAAATTGGAAAAAACAGAAGATACCCACTCCATAGACTGTAAGGCTTGATCAACACTATGGGCTCTATTCATTAATTTTAAGTCTTTTTCATAAAAAGACTGAACTCCAAGACTTAAACGATTCACTCCAGCTTCTTTGACATCTTTTAAGTAGCTTTTTGAAACGTCATCAGGGTTTACCTCTAAAGTGATTTCTATCCCATCATGAAATGAAAATTTTGCTTTGGATTGATGAATAAGATTTGAGAGTTTATCTGCTGATAAAAGTGAAGGAGAACCTCCACCAAAATAGATACTCTCCAAAGGAGTTTTTAATTCTGTAAGACGAAGATCTAACTCTTTTAACATTCCCTCCTCTAACTGATCAACTTCTTTTTGATTGGTTGAAAAATGAAAATTACAGTAATGACAGGCTTGTTTACAAAAAGGATAATGAAAGTATAAATTGGACATTGCCTATTTGAATAGAAAAATTAGGTTAGGATTGTATTTTTTTAGGATTTTGATTTACAAAAGCACTCCATCCTGTATAGGATTTTCCTGACACCACAGTCCCTTGATTATAATAATGACAAACAGCTGCTGCCAACCCATCGGTAGCATCAAGATTCTTCGGCAAGGTTTTAATTTTCAGAAGACTTTGAAGCATTTTAGCTACCTGTTCTTTTGATGCATTACCATTGCCTGTTATGGCCATCTTAATTTTTTTAGGTGAATATTCTGTAATTGGTATTTCACGTGACAAGCCAGCTGCCATAGCTACTCCCTGTGCTCTCCCAAGCTTTAACATCGATTGAACATTTTTGCCGAAAAAAGGAGCTTCAATAGCAAGTTCATCAGGATGGTATTCCTCAATAAGCTCAATCGTTCTTTTAAAAATAATTCCCAATTTCATAAAATGGTTATCGTATTTTTTTAGATGCAATTCATGCATTTGTATCAATTCCATAGAATTTTTGGTTGTTTTTATTAAACCAAATCCCATGATGGTAGTTCCGGGGTCAATTCCTAGAATAATTTGCTCGTTTTGCATTAATTATCTTCTAAAGCAGAAATTCTAATGGGAAGTTTAAAAGAAGTAGATACTAAAGTACCAACATTTGACTTTATAGCTGCTTGGGCTTGAGGAATTTGATTTACAGCATCAGCCAATGTACTTTCTAAATTTGGAATTGCGGCTTCTATTTTACTTGAGGCATCTAGTGAAGCCATCGATATAAAGCCTTCCTCATTTATTACTAAGTTTAAAACAACTTCAGTGTCAATATTTTCTGAAGCAATCCAATCCTGTTCTTCTATATAATTTAAAATTTTTGAAGATATAACCGATTCAAAACAGTTTTTTTCATCTTCACCCTCTAGACCCTCACAGCTCAGAAATCTAGGATACTGATCTTTATCAGACCAGCTCGAAGCTCTCTTTATCTCACTCTCAGAAACTTTTGTAGTTTCAAATAAATTACATCCTGATAGTGACAAAAAAAACACAGTTACAAGTAAAAAAACAAACGGTTTTAAGTTATTGTCCATGAGAAATTATTTTATGTACTAAAATTACGCTTTTTTTATTCATTTATGTCTAATCCAAAGAGTTGGTCAAATATAAATTGATATTTTTAACGTATGGATTTAATCATTATATCCCTTGCTGGGTTTTTTATTCTTCTTGGGATTGCAGGTAGTTTTCTTCCGGTAATTCCGGGCCCATTAACTTCATGGTTAGGATTATTCATACTTGGATTTGCACCTTCCATTGATATTGAAAATCAATTCTTGATTCTTTGTTTTTGTATTGCTTTATTCATTTTCATATTTGACAATATCATTGCTGTTTTGGGAGCTAAAAAATTTGGTGGAGGAAAGGGAAGTACAATTGGAAGCAGTATTGGAATTATTGTTGGAATTCTATTTTTAGGTCCTTTTGGTTTAATCATTGGTCCTTTCTTTGGAGCATTTCTGGGTGAACTATATGTCAATCAAAGCAATAAAAAAGGAGCAATAAAAGCTGCTTTTGGTGCATTAGTTGGTTTTTTAACTGGAGTTTTTTTGAAATTTATGATCGCCTTAGCTTTCGGGTACTACTTCATTAAGATAATATGGGAATTTAAAAATCAACTTTTTTAAAAAAATAAAGCAACCCCTTTTACAAAAAATTCAATCAAACCACAACACTATATTTATTTAATGAATGTTGTGAATGCCTTAAGCATTATTTGTATGCTTTCTATGTAAAGTATAACAATACACGGGCTATTTGTAAAAGGGATTTACTTTATAGGTAAGTTTTTTGGGTTTTATTAAATTGATTTATTTCGTTTATATACTCTAGTTTTCCAATAGAATTCATTCTTACCTTAATTGGACTATAGGTTAACCAACCCGTTTTTCGTTGTCCAAAATTATTAATTCGAATATAATTTGGAGAGTCTGTTTCATTAATTTGATTGTCATGAACCAATCTAAATTCATAAAACTTACTAGAAAGTTTTTGAACCCGATACAAATGTTTAGCTAAAAAGCCATTGGACTCCTTTTCCAATTTAAGATCAGGATCTTCAAGACCCATTATAAATAAATCATTTATTTCAAGGCTAGTAACAAATTGAGCTCCATCAGAGGGTAATTGATAGATCATTTCTTTTGAGCTTTTTCGTCTAACTGCTTCCCAAAAACTTATGACTTCCTCTTGATATTCATCTTCTTTATCTAAATAAATTAACACATGATGGTTATTTCGCAAGTTGACATGCTGATTCAATTCTGACTTTAACTGAACTGCTCCGGTTAAGGTTTCTTTCATCCGTACCTTTTTTATGGGTACTGGATCACCCTTTGCGTTAGGCAAAAAAATCTTTGGGATTTTAAAACCTTCATTATCGGTGTAAAAAAACGCATTCCTAGGGACGGTATCTTCTTTAAAACCTCCGGCAATTTCTACCGCTTCAAGCACAGAAGCACGCACTACTGGATCTACAATTTTTAATATTTGCTTCTCTGTTTGAATTTGTTCAAGAGGTTTTCTAATATGATAGGCTTCTTCAATACTTTCGGGGGCTTTCCGTTTTCCAAATACACTTTCTTTATGAAGAGAACCTCGAACAGAAACACAAAAATTAGAATGCTTTTTGTCACCACTCTTAGAATTATTAATTCGAGTTGTTATTAATTTATTCTCTTTTTTATGAGAAACTAAAATGGAATGTAAGTGGTATTCCAGGTCGTCTTGAAATCCAGGATAAGGTTTTGGAAAAGTCTTTTTTGATAGTAAGGGTAGGTATTTATTATCCTCTGCCACTAATTCTAAAAAAGCTTTGGTTCGATTGGCATTAACATATGCTAATAAAGCTATGTACCTAAAGTCCCTCTTAGATACCTCAAAAACATCTGAATCAAACAATTGATGTAATCTCCATTTTTCTATAAAATAAGCTGAAACATGTCCAGGACCCACCTCAACTTTAGGAACAACTTTAGAAAGAAAACACATAACCTCTTTGCTTAAAATATTGCTGTCGGTCATTTGATGTTTTAGAGGGTCACGATGATTGTATTTTTTAATAAAACGTTTAAACTTTTTATAAGCGGAGGGGAAATCCTTTGTGTTTGAAAATAAACGAGCTGCTCTTTTTACTACAAAATCCCAATCTAATTCGACATTATCATTGAAAAAATCATATGGGCTTACCTCCAAAATATTATCAGCAAAAGTCTTAACACAAAGTGTTTTATTCCAAGAACTATCATTTAAGGAGAATTTCCAGGGTTGAATATAAACCACTTGAACATTATCTGTAAATAGTTCCTCCAAAGAAATATGTGATCCTGTATAAGGGCAGGTTTGTTTACACTCCTCCCATAATTCGTATTTAGTTAGATTCATTGGGGTAAGGTTTTCTTTCCGTTCACCAAGTAATGCCATATATTTTGACCGCAATCTAAGCTGCCTTTTTTGATCTAGACGATATAAATAACGCTGGTACTTGTTTACTTTTAAATCTGCACTTAATTCTGCTTTTATTTCGTCAATAAATCCATAAGTATCTATCAAATCATTAATGATTTTTCTTAACTGAAAAACTACATTTATTAATAAAGGGTTTTTAAGGTTGTTTATTTCTTTGTCAGTTTCTTTATCAATTAAAAATTTGGGGGCTAATTTAATTTCATCTTGAATATTAATTTGACCATATAGTTTCTTTATTTGAATGGCATTAAACTGCATCTCATTTTCTAGAAAAGATTTCAGTTTAGGTATAAAACCATAAATTTTATTCTCTTTATACAGTTGAAGCTCTGCAAACTTAGATGCACTTTGCTCACTCAAGCTCCAATTATTCATCACATAACTTTTGAGCTTCATTTTATTGTCAAAAAAATAAAGACTGTGCCATATATCTTCTTTTTCTTTCTCATTAAAATGAAACCAGTCTTCTCCGAAAATTGAAAAGTGAGAAAGACTCGCATTTACAAAAGAACCTGTAATTAACTCGTCCTCTTTGATACTGTAATTTCCATCTGGATTTTCTAGAACTGCCTTTACTCTTCCAAAATCAAACCTTCTATGGGTCATGAAAAATTCTACGGCAAGCAAACGATCTGAATGAGATAATGAAACTCCATTTACTTTTAATGAATTTGCCCATCGATAAGCCAAAACTTCCTGGTAAACAAGACTTGAAATACAGCATTTTGTTTTTGAAGGCTCAAAGGGACAACGACCCACTCTAAATTTTTGTGACTTTAATGGACGTTGAAAAAAAACAGCTCCTTTATCGGGAGAAACCTCTTCTTGATTTCCTATTAATTCCAATTTTAACTCAGTAGTCAATACTTCATGAAATTCTTGCTGAAAATTCCAAATATTTTCTAACTCATTTTGATACATTTCACGAGACAAAAATCGATTTCTAATACGCTCATTTGAATACTTATATGAAATATTTTCTTCTGGCTGTAGATGATTTAAATACATCCCCAAAGAACTATTTTCAATATTCTCTTGCGTATGATTTATTCCTCTTCGGTCCATTTGGGGTAATCCAACATACATAGCGTTTTCTTTCAAACCTCTATTTCGTTCAGAAACAGGAAAACCTCGATGAATCGATACTTGATATAAAATTCTGCCTAGCTCGATCGGGGTTATGGGCTCAAAAACAGCTTTTTTCCTCAATTGATATGGGTTAAGTGAAAACCATTCCTTTAATTCATTCAGAGGAAATTGCTTTTTTTGTTTCCAATTCAACAAACCCTCTCTTGAAAGTGGACACATTCCATTTTCGATCAATAATTCTAAAACTTTTATTTTACGTTTCCTAGAACGTTGGTATCTAAAACGAGACATTCTTTTGAAGCGTTTGTAGGCCTTTTTGGATAATTCTCTTTTGCCTGATCCAAAATTTTCACATCCAACCGGAAAAACTCTAGATCCCATTGCTTTTATCTCTAGACTGTTTTGGTCTATTAAAGCCCAACCAATTCCGTTTACATCGATAGATAATCCTAATAGATTTGGCATGTTAATTTTTTTTTATAATTTTGGGATTCAATCTTATCACAATAAGGCTATAAGCCGTAGATGAATTCTTAAATCCCGCTTCGGTGGGATTTTATTTTTCTATTACCCATGAATTTTTATCATAACTGGCTTCTAAGCGTGTTGTAAAATCTAACAATAAGTCATAAAACTCCCATAGATTCCTTTTATGGTCTCCAGCTGTTAGTGATTCTAATCTTTCAATATTTTGAGTAGCAAATTCAAGTGTAATTCCTTTTATTTTTTCACTGTTGTATTCCTTTTGATTCAATAATCCGTTTTTAAATGCATACTGAACCGCAGCATAGCTATTGCCAACTTGAAGTTTGGAAAAAATATTTTTGCAAAGGGTTTGATATTGATATTCAGATATTTCAACTAATAATCTTATGGTATCACAATCCAATCCAAGTGCAATTGATTTTAGTATTACCATCTCATTTTTTGTTAAAGAATGTTTAACACCATGAAAGGACTTTGTATGCATAAAATATAATTTAGTTCGAGGTATTGGGGTTATTGTTCTCAAATATGCAAAAAATACAGGCTATATCAGAGTGATCAAATAAAGTGAGACATTCGGGTATTGTACGGTATGTATTTGTGGATAACTGGGGTAAAATGGAATATGTTATTTGTAAGTAAAATCCTACAAGTTTATTCCAAAGCTATTCTTCCAATAAAGATCACTATTTTTACATCATATAAGCTTTGTAATGGAATTATTTTTAATCACTTTTTTACTTCTTGGATTAGCATTTGCCGGTATTGCAATAAAAATATGGGCAAAAAAAGATGGAGAATTTTCAGGTACTTGTGCCAGTCAAAGTCCTTTCTTAAACAAAGACAATCAACCTTGTGGTCTTTGTGGTAAAATGCCAGAAGAAGCTGAATGTAAAAATCCTGAAATTTTAGAAAAGGCATAAAGCAAAGAATGAAGACCTTAGAAGAAAAAGAAATAATCATAAGAGCTAGAGCGGATGATCAAACTGCTTTCAATCTTCTTTTTAATTCTTACTGGGATCCTGTATTGTCTTTTTTAAACGACCGTACCTCAAATTCTACTTTATCTGAAGAGCTTGCAATAGAAACTTTTGCAAAAGCCTTTGATAAACTTGCGCTATATGATCAAAAACAACCTTTTATTGCTTGGATATTGACCATTGCGAAAAACCACCATATTGATCGTTTTAGGAAAACCAAAAAAAATCAAGAAACACACAAAGAAATAGACGACATTTCCTCCTATGAACCTCGAGATTTAGAACCTTCTCCGGAGGAACTAATGATTTCAAATCAAGATTTAGATCTTATTCTGCGACATATAAAGTCTTTGAAAATTGAATATAGAACAATCCTGAGATTGCGGTATTTTGAGGATTTATCCTACAAAGAAATTGAAGCTCAATTAGGAGAATCTGCATCAACCGTTCGTGTTAAATTGTTTAGAGCAAAAAAAATGTTGGCTACTTTATTAAACTACGATGCAAATTAAACTCTCTAAACTAGGCCCGGGATTGTTGTTTGCTGGCGCAGCAATTGGTGTTTCCCATCTGGTTCAGTCAACTAGAGCTGGAGCTGATTTTGGCTGGGGATTGGTATGGGCACTTTTACTAATAAATTTATTTAAGTATCCTTTTTTTCAATATGGTCCTCGATATGCGCAAGCAACGGGTGAAACACTTCTAGATGGGTATTATAAATTAGGAAAAGGATATTTATGGGCCTATTTCATTTTGAACTTTGGAACGATGTTTACAATTCAAAGTGCAGTAACAGTTGTGACTGCTGGTATTGCTTCTACGTTGTTTGGCATCACTGACGATATAGTGACTTGGAGTGTCTTTATTACTCTTATATGTGGAATTCTTTTACTTTTAGGGAAATACAATTGGCTTGATAAGCTGATCAAAGTGATTATGGTTATTTTGGCTGTAAGTAGTATTCTTGCAGTAGGTTTTGCTTTCTTTAAAAATGAACAACCTATTTCTTTTCAGCAAGTATTTCCTGATCAAGGAGGACTTTTATTCTTAATAGCTTTTTTAGGATGGATGCCAGCACCTCTAGATATATCCATTTGGCATTCCATTTGGACTTTAGAAAAAAATAAAACAAATGCTAACAAATCCAGTATAAAAGAAAGTTTATTTGACTTTAATGTAGGATATATAGCAACAGTTATTTTAGCATTATGTTTTTTAGGTCTAGGGGCTCTAGTAATGTTTGGGACAGGCTTAGAATTTTCAAGTCAAGGAGGTGTTTTTGCTGGGCAATTAATTCAACTATATACCTCAAGCCTAGGAGAAGCTGCTTATGGTATTATTGGTATTGCTGCTTTTACCACAATGTTGAGTACAACACTAACTACACTCGACGCCTCGCCAAGGGCTATGTCAAGAACCATTCAGCTGCTTTTTGATAAACAAACCACCAACTTCTACATACATTGGATGATTATTCTCGCTGTAGGAACTGGGTGTATTTTTCTTTTCTTATTGTCTGAAATGGGAAAATTAGTTCAAATCGCGACTGTACTTTCTTTCATTACTGCCCCACTGTATGCCTTTTTAAATTACAGACTTGTAATAAGCAGTCAAATGCCTAAAAAGCACCAGCCAAAACAAGGGTTACGTATTTTAAGTGTCTTTGGTTTAGTGTTTTTGACTGGCTTTACTCTTTTTTATCTTTTTAGTCTATAAGCTTTAGATTATCTTTGTAAAAAAGATTGAAGATGGAGGTTCAAGATAAGTCTATTAAACACAAAAAAAAACCAGATTGGATTCGTGTAAAATTACCTACTGGTAAAAAATACACAGAACTTAGAGGCTTAGTTGATAAATATAAACTTAATACAATTTGCACCTCAGGAAGCTGTCCCAATATGGGAGAATGCTGGGCTGAAGGAACTGCAACCTTTATGATTCTGGGCAACATCTGTACCCGTTCTTGTGGTTTTTGTGGTGTTCAAACGGGACGCCCTGGAGCGGTAGATTGGACAGAGCCTGAAAAGGTAGCAAACTCCATAAAAATAATGAATATCAAGCATGCCGTACTCACATCGGTTGATCGTGATGACTTGAAAGATATGGGTTCGATTATTTGGGCTGAAACAGTAAATGCAATTAGAAGAATTAGTCCACAAACTACTCTTGAAACTCTGATACCTGATTTTCAAGGAAACAAAAGAAATATAGATCGTATTGTTCAGGTTGCACCTGAGGTGGTTTCACACAATATTGAAACCGTAAAACGTTTGACCCGAAAAGTACGTGTTCAAGCAAAGTATCAAACCAGTCTTGAGGTACTTCATTATCTAAAAGAAGAAGGAATCAATCGAACAAAATCTGGTATCATGCTCGGTTTAGGTGAAAAAGAAGAGGAAGTATTAGAATCGCTTCATGATCTTAGAGCCTCATCTGTAGATGTAGTAACTATTGGACAATATTTACAACCCAGTAAAAAACACCTTCCTGTCCACTCATTTATTACTCCCGATATGTTTAAAAAATATGAGACTTTTGCTTTAGACCTTGGTTTTAAGCATGTTGAAAGTGGTCCCTTGGTTAGATCTTCTTACAAGGCACACAAACATATTGCTTAAAATTGATTTATAGTTTTTTGAATTGTTTCATCAAAAATGATTTGATCTTCTGAATTAACAAACGCCATAGTAATGGGTAAATAGTATAACTCAGATTCATTCATTAACGGTGAAAGTCGGGTATAATCTTTTTCTGTTGTAAGTACGATTCCTTTTGCTCTAAGTTTTTGAATCTGATCAATTTCAGAAGGCTTGAAAATATGGTGGTCTGGAAAGGATAAATGTTCAAAAACCATTGCCTTTTCCTTTAAAAATTCGACTAAGGGTTTTGGATCTGCAATTCCAGTAACCAATACAAAAGGTTGCGAAATTTGATCAATATATTGACTTCCAGAATTACTCACTATTCGATTGCTGTACTGTATTTTGGTAAAAAAAAGTTGTTGGTGTTTTTCTAAAATAAGCTCTTCTTTAAAATGATTCATTTGAATATGATTCAATGTATCGGGGCATTTTGTTACTAAAATAACAGCCGCTCGTTTAGCTCCCTTTTTTGATTCCCTTAAACTGCCTACAGGAAGTATTCTGTCTAAAAAAAAAGGGGCTTCGTATGTTGTCGTCAAAATCAGTAACGAGGGCTTTACATATCGGTGTTGCATTATATCATCCAAAAGAATAACTGAATTTGGCACTGAAAATTCTTTAATTTTCTGAATCCCTAAAACACGCTTCTCAGCAACCACTACTGAAATATCTGAGTGCTTTTTCAAAAATTGATAGGGTTCATCTCCAATAGTAGCCGCAGTGCTTTTTGAGGAACTAACAACAACACCTTTCGTTTTTCTTTTATAACCTCTACTTAAAACAACTATTGGGTAGTTTTTTTTTAAAAGGGTAATTAAGTAATCAATTACTACAGACTTTCCCGTTCCCCCGCTGGATAGATTTCCAACACCTATACTGGGTAGAGGAATATACTGTTGTTTTAAAACCTTTTTATCAAACAATATATTCCTGAACCTAACAATGAGACCATAAATAAATGCAAATGGATATAACATCGTTATCAAGATTTTCATGCCCATGAAGATAAATATTATATTTGTGATAATTCATCACTGTTATGATCATTAAAAAAATTATTGAAACCCTAGAAGACTGGGCACCCAAAGCCTATGCCGAAGACTTTGACAATGTTGGATTACTGATAGGAAATGAAACCCAAGAATGTAGCGGCGTTTTAGTCAGTTTAGATTGTACGGAAGCTGTTGTTGATGAAGCAATGATTAAAGGATGTAACCTCATCGTTTGCTTTCATCCTATTATATTTTCAGGATTAAAAAAAATAACTGGCAAAAACTATGTTGAGCGTGTAGTTATCAAAGCCATCCAAAATAATATTGGCATAATAGCCCTTCACACCCGATTGGACAATCACCCCGAGGGAGTTAACGATGTTTTATCCAAACGCTTAGGGTTACTTAATACCCGAGTTTTAATTCCAAAAAAAGGAAGTCTAAAAAAATTAAGCACCTATGTTCCATCAACGCATCTAGAAACTATATTAGAAGGTCTTCATGAGGCTGGAGCAGGTGAACTCGGAAGTTATAGTGAGTGCAGTTTTACTTCAGAAGGAATAGGACGTTTTAAAGGAAATGAAAAAAGCAACCCGTTTAAAGGAAATCCAAAAGAGAAATTAAAAACTGAAGAAATTCATGTCGAAGTAGTTTTTGAATCTCATCTCAATCTAGCAGTACAAAAAGCACTTCAAGATCTCCACCCATATGAAACAGTAGCCTTTGAAATTTTCAGCCTGGACAATCCCAACCCAAATGTGGGAATGGGTAAAATTGGGATACTAGATAAAGCAATGGAACCGTCTGATTTCTTAAGCTTTGTAAAAAATGAACTTCACACGGAGGTAATCAGACACAGCCCTATTATTTCTAAAAAAATTCAAACGGTAGCCGTTTTAGGAGGGTCTGGTAGCTTTGCCATTGAGAATGCCAAACAACAAGGTGCTGATGCTTTTATTACAGCAGATTTAAAATATCATCAATTTTACATGGGAGAAGAAAACCTTATATTAGTTGATGTTGGGCACTATGAAAGTGAACAATTTACCAAAAATTTGATATTTGACTTTCTTAGCAAAAAAATGACTAATTTTGCAATCGTTTTATCAAGTACAAAAACCAACCCAGTTAATTATTACTAGCTATGGCCAAAAAAAAAGAAATCTCAGTAGAAGATAAGTTAAGAGCACTATATGATTTACAACTTATTGATTCACGCATAGATGAAATAAAAAACCTTAGAGGTGAACTACCACTAGAAGTGGAAGATTTAGAAAATGAAATCGCAGGATTGGTAACAAAACTGGATAAAATAAAAGCTGAAGTTCAAGAAAACGAGCATGGAATTACGGAACAAAAGCAAACTATTGAAACGGCAAAAGAGTTGTTGAAAAAGTATGAGGAGAAATTAAAAAATGTTCGAAATAACAGAGAATATAATTCTATCGTTAAAGAACAAGAATTTCAAGACCTCGAAAGTCAATTGGCTGAAAAGAAAATAAAAGAATTTAAAGGACGTATCGATCAAAGACAGGAGATACTTTTCACAATCAATGAAAAATTGGATGAACGTAAAGCACACTTGAAAGCTAAGAACAGTGAGTTAGATGCCATTTTAAAAGAAACTCAAAAAGAGGAAGACCTTCTTCAAAAGAAATCTGACCAATTTGAAAAACTGATCGAGGAACGCTTAATTAACGCATACAAACGTATTCGAGGAAGCGTTAAAAATGGTTTAGCGATTGTAGCTGTTGAACGTGGTGCCTCTGGAGGTTCATACTTTACGATTCCTCCTCAAGTACAATTGGAGATTGCTTCTCGCAACAAAATCATAATGGATGAACACAGCGGAAGAATTTTAGTAGATGCAGAACTTGCAAAAGAAGAGTCTGAAAAAATTCAAAAGCTAATCGGGAAATAAATTAATCCCAGAAATCGTAGACCAATACGGATTCCGTAAAAGGCACAAACAATTTTACAAATTTTTGATGTATCGGATGTGGTAGGTAGATACTATCACGATCTTCTGCTGATGCAAATTTCATTGTTAAACTATGGGTAAAACCTTGATTCAATCCCTCAGGTGAAACATTTTCCGTGAAATTCAAGTCTATAACTCCTTCGATCTCTTGCAAACTATAGCCACCGTCAGTGATCAACTGAAGATCTACCGAAGTAAGGGTTGGCTTAAATTTCACAAGAACTATATGGTTCAACATTTTGCTGTTTTTAATTAAACCTTCAGCTCTTTCAATAGCTTTGGGGTGATAAAAGAAACCAATTGCAACAGTGGTGATATAAAATATAATTACCATTATAAGTGCAAAACGATCTGTTATTCCAATTTTTGTCATGGATGTTATCTTTTTCCCTAAAATATAAAAATTAAAGAGAATCAAGGAAGAGTTAATGAAAAGTATTTTTATGGAAGTAAAAAAACCTACTCACTTATTTATAGCAGAATTATTAAACAAAAATCAAAAAATTATCAAAATGAATGCTATAAGTGAGTAGGCTAACAATAAACCAATCTATATAATAGACAATGATTTGACTTAAAAGTTACATCGTCAAATGCTAAAAAAATATTAAAATTTCAAAAAGCAGAAAAGCTTCAGATGATTATTGAGTCTATAAACCTATTTGACTTTGAAAGAATGTCCTTTGATAATAAAGTAAAAGAACATTATTCCCTTAAAGGCTATATATCCTATTCCAGCGGTTTTGATGTCGGAAATAAAATAAAGCACACTAAAAATAATAGAAGAAGAAATCATTAATCCAATAAAAAATGACTTGAAGAATTTCAAATACTTATGAAGGTCTATTTTTTCTCGTTCCTTTTCGGACATCATATTATATCCACTCAAAAGATATTTAGCGTTTTTCTCATTAATGAGAAATGCAACAAAAAGATACGTAGCATTAACGATAATTAAACCTAAAAAAACGCCCAAATTTTATATTTAAAATAAAAAACCCCACCGAAAAAGTGAGGTTTATATGGTGGGCGCTAAGGGATTCGAACCCCTGACCCCTTGGGTGTAAACCAAGTGCTCTGAACCAACTGAGCTAAGCGCCCTATTCAAGGTATTTAATATTAACTCAAAACACCTTTTTAGAGGTGCAAATATAGCAGACTTTTCATTCTACACAATACATAAATTAAAATTTTTCGTACCTCCCTACTCAGTAAAACGTTTAACTTATGAATTCAATTTTACTAAAAAAATAAGATTCAAAAGAATAATCTCTCAACACAATTAAAAAGATTTAATGAAAGTATTAAAATTAGACTTATACCTACTTTTTAATATACGATAAAACTTCAGCTACCACAAAAGTACTTCCGCAAACAAGGATTAAATCTTCTGAGAATGCTGCCGCTTTTGAAGCCTCAAATGCAATTGACACAGATTCAAAATAATTAAAAGAACAGTCCTTTTCTCTCAATACATCTTTCAGGTCCTGAATAGGAAGACCCCGGTCAAGATTAGGCGTGCTTAAATAATAGCTTGCATTTAGAGGAAATAGTGAGATCAATTCATCAACGTCACGTCCTTTTACAAAACCCATTACAAGGTGAAGTTTCGTATAAGTAAGATCATTCAACTGAGCAGCAATATATCGCAATCCTTCTTTGTTATGCGCTACATCTACTATTACTCTTGGTGCCTCGGAAAGGGTTTGCCAGCGTCCCATTAAGTTTGTGTTTAATGAAACACGAGAAAGACCTTCTTGAATTACTAGATCAGTAATCCCTTTTATCCTAAGCTGTTTCAATGCAGTAACAACCGTTTGAATATTCATGTTTTGATAATTGCCTTTCAAATCACTTTTGAAATCGCTATCCTCCTCTGTGGCAAATATAATTGGAGCATTATTAAGTTTGGCCCTATTTCTATAAACAGATTCTGTTTCTGCATCTTTTTCACCAATTACTACAGGAACACCTTCTTTAATTATTCCCGCTTTCTCAGCAGCAATTTCAGCCCGTGTTGTTCCCAAAAATTGAGTGTGATCTAAACCGATATTGGTTATCACAGATAGTATAGGATTAATAATATTTGTAGCATCTAAACGACCACCTAAACCAACTTCAACTATGACATAATCAACTTTCTCTTTTTCAAAATAGGCAAATGCCATCCCTACAGTCATTTCGAAAAAAGAAAGTTTTTTTTGTTCAAAATAAGCCTTGTGTTTCTTAATAAAGTCAACCACTTCATCCTCTGGTATCATATTACCATCAATCTTGATTCGTTCTCTAAAATCAAGTAAATGAGGTGATGTATAAAGTCCTGTTTTAAAACCTGCTTGTTGAAAAACAGAAGCAAGCATATGAGCGCTTGAACCTTTTCCATTGGTGCCTCCAACATGAATACTTTCAAATTTTTTATGCGGGTGGTTTAGACGGACATCCAAGCCCTTCATTGCATCAAGTCCAGGACGATATGCAGCCTCGCCAATGCGCTGGTACATTGGTAATTTTGAAAACATCCAGGCCAAAGTTTCTTTATATGAACGCACCTTTATTCTCCTAATTTGAATTGAATGACTACAAAACCGATTTGCTCAGAAGGAGCATTATTATCTGGGTACCATTTATGTAATAATGCTGTTTTTTTTGCAGGTTGCAGTAAACAAGGGTGGGTGTTTGTACTCCCCTTTACTCCCGGTTCAGCAGCAATTACATTCCCTTGGTTGTTTACCGTAATCCTAACTACTACAGTTCCTTCTTGGTTACATTCCTGAATAACCTTACCATTGGTCTGAAGATTTCTACCATTTAGCCCAAAACCTTTTCCTCTACCGCCTAATCCAGCGGTATTGTAATAACTGGAAGCATAAGGATTACCGTCTATTTTTCCTTTATCTCCCTGGACAGAATCATCTCCTTCTCCAGCTACCTGATCTCCCTCTTGAGTTTTATTTTTTAACAAGTTTGAAACGACACTTTTTGTAGCTTCTGAAACTTTGGGAACAACCTTTTCAGGGGGTGTTTCTATCGGTTCTTCCTTTGCTTTTTTTTCTGGTTGAACTTTCTCTCCAGTTTCTTGTATTTTTGGAACTGCAACTATAGACTCTTTTTCCGTAAGTACATCAGGCGTTTTCTCTGGGGTGTTGATCGGTGGTGGTGTAACTTCTTGTTTTTCTTCGATTTGGTTTTCTTGAACTTCAGCAGGTTGAGCAGCAACGGGTTTCTTTGGCTGAACAGAACCACTTCCCTGTGCAAGAGTTCCAAAATTAACCTCCATACCATAACTGATTGGAGGATCATAATAAGTAAGTCCCAAGACAAAAAATAACAACAAAATTAAAAACGCAAAAATCCCTGTTAAAACAGCTGATTTTTTCTTGTGAGGTGTATTTAGAATTTTCATAGTATTTATTGGGGTGTCTCTACTGCCAATACAACTTTGATGCCATTTTTATTGGCGATATTCATAACATAAACAACCTCATCTATAGCGACTTTTTTCTCTGTGCGCAATACAATTGAAGGAGTATTTAAAGAAGATAAAACAGAAATTAACTTATTTTCTAAACGCCGTTTACTCACTCTATCAGAATCTATATAATACTGATTTGCATTAGTGATAGTAACAGCAACAGTACTTCGATTTTCTGTTTTGCCATCGGCTTGTGGTAATTTTACTTCTATCGTATTTAATTGTTTCGAAAGCGTTGAAGCGATCATGAAAAAGATTAATAGCAGAAATACTACATCCGTCATTGATGACATATTAAACTCAGGACGAATCTGATTTCTCCCTCTTAATTTCATCTTAAGCGGGTTCGTTTAAAAGATCTAAAAACTCTAAGCTTGAAGCCTCCATTTGATAAACAGCCTTATTCGTTTTAACCACTAAATGGTTATAGGTGATATACCCTAAAATACCTACGATCAAACCAGCTACTGTAGTAGTCATTGCCGTATACAATCCATCTGCAAGTAATTGCATGTCTATATTTCCTCCGGCATTTGAAATTTCAAAAATGGAAAGTATCATCCCAATTACAGTCCCTAAAAACCCTAACATAGGTGCAGCACCGGAAATAGTCGCCAAAATACTTATGTTCTTCTCCAACTGATACACCTCAAGTCTACCTGCATTTTCAATTGCGGTATTGATATCTTCCAAGGGACGTCCTATTCTTGATAGTCCCTTAGAAACTAATCTAGATACAGGAGCATTTTCTGTAATACACAACTGTTGAGCTCCATCAATTTTACCATTCATAACATAGGTGCGTATTTGGGGCATAAAATTTGGACTTATCTTAACCGCAGAACGTATTGCAAAAAGACGTTCAAAATAAATATAAACAACCATCAAAAGGAGAATGAATAAAAGCCCAATAATCAATTGTCCACCTAGACCTCCATTTTGAATTAACTCTATCAAGGAAAGCGTTTTTTCTGTTTGAAGAGGCGAAGGTTCTTGTGCTTGTATTAAAATCATAAAAAAGTATTGTCTATTTATTATAGAACGTTTTTAATTATAAAAAATTTTATGATTGCTTTTAAAGAATGTAATCACGAATTAGTATAAAGGCACCAAACCCACCTAAAAAGCCTATCAATGCCAACCATGCTATCTTTTTAAAGTACCAAAAGAAGTCGATTTTTTCCATTCCCATTGCAACGACTCCAGCAGCAGAACCAATAATAAGCATGCTCCCTCCTGTCCCCGCTGAAAAAGCGATTAGATGCCAAACCGGATCGTCTGTACCCATTGAAAACATCCCCATACTAGCTGCAACCAAAGGTACATTATCAATTACAGCCGACCCCACTCCCAAGAGTGCAATTACAATATCGGTATTGGGTATAGCAGTATTTAATCCTTCAGCAAAATTAAATAACATTCCTAGTGATTCTAGTGCTGCAACAGCTAGTAAAATCCCTAAAAAGAATAATATACTTGGAAGTTCAATTTTTGATAACGAGCGATGTAAGGGACTTGCAGTTTGATGCGCATCACTTTCCGCATCTATAGAGGTTATATTAATTTTTGATTTACTAAAAATCTCTGCAAATGTTGAAACAACTGCCAATGATAACATCATCCCAACATAAGGGGGAAGATGGGTGAGTGTCTTAAATATTGGAACAAAAACAATTGCCGATAACCCCAAGTATAACATGGCAGCACCTCGCTTGTGAGTTTGAATGTTAGCGTCCTCTTCTGTACTTTTTATATTCCCCTGAAAAGCAGGTAAAAAAGAGGCAATTCCAACAGGCAATATCAAACAAACTATGGATGGAACCAAAACATAACTTATTAGTTTGAGTGTCGTTACTTTGTTACCAATCCACAACATGGTAGTAGTAACATCTCCAATTGGAGACCATGCTCCTCCAGCATTAGCAGCTACAATTATAAGCCCGGCAAACCAAAGGCGTGTATCACGTTCATGCACTACCTTTTGTAATATGGTGATTAAAACAATAGTAGCTGTTAGGTTATCAATTATCGCAGAAAGAATGAAAGCCAAAATTCCAAAAATCCATAATAATCCCTTTTTACTTTTTGTCTTTATGAAATTTTTGATGGTAAAAAAACCATTAAAATAATCTATAATCTCAACTATAGTCATTGCTCCCAATAAGAAAATAATAATTTCAGCGGTCTTACCTAGATGGTGCAATAATATTTCGTCAATATGTGAAGGTGATAATTCTTTTAGTTCTGCATTGACCTCAAAAACAGGTAAATGTGCTAAGGAGATAATAGCCCACATAAATGCCATCATGGCTAATGCAGGAATTAATTTATCTACCTTAAGATTATGCTCGAGTGTGATGGCAAGATATCCTAACACAAAAAGAACAATTATTATAGTTTCCATAAGTACGATTCAGATTTTAAAGTTTAAAAATATTAAAATTCTTTACCCTACCTATCATTTATAGGATAAAAAATAGAGCCTGAACTATGATTTTTTGAAACACCCGTAACAGAAGCCAAACAATTCACTTGGTTTCTCAGCCGCAAAATCCCCAAAAATCCAAAAATCAAAGCTTCTTTAAAATCAACAACCATTTCCCCAGGAACAACCATGAGGGCATCACTGTGCTCCCTAATAAGTGACATCAAATAGGTGTTTTTTGCGCCCCCGCCCGTCACTAAAACTTTCTGACCCGCACTAAAGCTAATTCCTATCACTTTGCTTATATGAAATGTATAGGTATGGATAAGATCCTCAATCGAATTGGTTTTGTGTTTTTCCAATAATGGAAAAAGTGTAGCATATACCCATTCTATTCCTAACGATTTTGGATGAGTCTTTTTGTAAAAACTCAACCCCTCTAATTCATTAAAAAAATCCGGAATTAATGTTCCATTTTTTGCCAATACTCCGTCTTTGTCAAAAAGAACTCCCTTTTTTTCTGCTAAAAAATTTAAAACGGTATTGACTGCACACAAGTCATAAGCGATCATTATTCCGTTTTGAGAGTAGGACCCATTGGCAAAACCGCCCAGATTTAAACAGGCATCATATTCAGAAAACAACAACTTATCTCCTACAGGAACGAGAGGAGCTCCTTGTCCTCCCATTGCAACATCTTGACTTCTAAAATCACATACCACAACTTGATTCAATTGAGATGCCAATAGGGGGAGGTTTCCGATTTGTAATGTTATGCCTTTGTTGGGTTCGTGCAATATGGTATGCCCATGAGAACAAACTGCATCTATGTTTTCAATCTGATTGGAATGAATAAATTTCAAAATAGTTTGACCAAGCAATCTAGTATACCTGGTGTTTTCAAGCTCCAATTCTTCCGTAGACGCTAAATGAAGTGACCGCAAGGATTCTTTCCACTCTTGGGAATAGGGAAAAGTTTCTGCTGCCTCGATAGAAAAAGTCCAGTTTTCTTTTTTATTAAAATGAATGTAGGCTACATCAATCCCATCAAGAGAGGTTCCTGACATAACACCCAAAACACTATAAGATGTTTCATTCATACCATTGAGCTAGATGGGAACAAAGAAAGATAAAATTAACGTATTTGCAGTTTTGAGTAGCAAAAATTAAAATATCATTAAATTTGATAATAATTATTACGACATCCCAAATGATTCAGTTTTACCAATGACTTTATTATAATCAGTTTAAATAGATTCTTATTTTTGTTGTCCTTCAAAAATTAATTTTATGTTGCCAGCTAAACAAGGACTATACAATCCAGAATTTGAACACGATAACTGTGGTGCAGGATTTATCTGTAGTCTTCAAGGAAAGAAAACAAACGATATCATCCACAAAGCACTAGATATACTAGACAAACTAGAGCACAGAGGTGCTGTAAGTGCGGATGGTAAAACTGGAGATGGAGCTGGAATTTTAATTGAAATTCCACATGATTTCTTAGTCACAAACTGTGACTTTGAACTCCCTGAGCTTCATCAATATGCGGTGGGTATGGTATTCCTTCCAAAAAAGGAAAACCAACGCACCTATTCCATTGGAGTATTTGAGTCTGAAATTAAAAAACAAGGTCTTGAGGTTTTAGGCTGGAGAAAGGTACCCGTTAACCCTGAAGTTATGGGAAGTATTGCCGCTCAAACAGAGCCATACATCATGCAAATATTTATTGGTAGAGGGGATAAAGATTTATCTGACCATGAATTTAACATCAAACTATTCATCGCTCGTAAAATAGCTGAGCACACGATATTAAGCTCCAAATTATCTCAAGCTTCTTATTTTTATTTGCCTAGTCTTTCTACACATACTTTAATTTACAAAGGACTTTTAATTCCAGAAGATATAAAGGGGTATTATCAAGATTTATCAGATCCTGCTGTTGTCACTCGACTGGCATTAGTCCATCAACGTTTTTCCACAAATACCTTCCCCACCTGGGATTTAGCTCAACCCTTTCGCTATATGTGTCACAATGGAGAAATCAACACTTTTAGAGGAAACTTAAGTCGAATGCAAGTTCGAGAAGAATTACTAGAAAGTGATTTATTCGGCTCTGACATAAAAAAAATTCTGCCCGTTATACTAAAAGGAAAATCAGATTCCTCCTCCATGGATATGGTCGTTGAATTATTATTAGCTACGGGAAGATCACTCCCAGAAGTGATGATGATGCTTGTTCCAGAAGCCTGGGAAAAGCATACTGCAATGGATGATAACAAGAAAGCCTTTTACAAGTATAATGCATGCATCATGGAACCTTGGGACGGTCCTGCATCCATTCCTTTTACTGATGGAAAATATATTGGTGCGCTATTAGACCGTAATGGACTTCGCCCATCGCGATATTCAGTTACCAAAGACGGCTATGTGGTAATGTCATCTGAAACAGGAGTCCTTGATATCGCTCCTGAAAATATTGAACGTCACGGACGTCTGGAACCTGGAAAAATGTTTTTAGTAAACATGGATGAAGGGCGCATCATTGAAGATGATGAAATCAAAAATGAAGTAACCACAAAACGTCCTTATAAAAAATGGTTGAATGAAAACCAACTCCCTTTAAAGGAAGTACCCTATACCGGAAATGTAACGCCTACTGAGAAAGAAGATTTTGAAACTCGTATGCGAATCTTTGGTTACACGCAAGAGGATTTAAAAACAATTCTTACGCCGATGATTACCGAAGGGAAGGAGGCTATCGGGTCTATGGGAATAGACACCCCCCTTGCGGTTCTTTCTGAACGTCCACAATTATTATACAACTATTTCAAGCAACTTTTTGCACAGGTAACCAACCCCCCCCTGGATGGTATCCGCGAAGAAATTGTAACCGACACTAGCTTGAGCATTGGAAGCGAGTTTAACCTTTTTGAAATCTCTGCTAATCATGCCAAAAAACTAAGCATTCAAAACCCTGTTATTTCAAATGAGGATTTAGACAAAATAAAATTCATTGAAAGTGAAAATTTTAAATCTGCAACAATCTCAACCTTGTATGAAATAAGTGGACGATTAAATAGCCTTGAAAATGCACTTGAAGAAATGATTTTGGCCATTGAAAAGGCAATTGATCATGAGGGAGCAAATATTATTATATTATCTGACCGCGGTGTTTCTCCAACTATGGCTCCCATCCCAATGCTGTTGGCAACATCTCATGCCCACCATGCATTGAAACGAATTAAAAAACGTTCTAAATTTGGAATTATAATTGAATCGGCTGAACCCAGAGAGCCACATCATTTTTCTTTATTGTTTGGATATGGTGCTAGTGCCATAAATCCCTATATGATTAATGAAATTATTTTCAATCAAGCAAAAGAAAGCGTTATCAACATTCCTGCAGAAAAAGCCATCGAAAATTTCAACAAAGCTATTGCCAAAGGTATTGTCAAGGTGATGAACAAAATTGGAATTTCAACGTTACACTCCTACCGTGGAGCTCAAATTTTTGAAGCGCTTGGACTTTCGCAAAAAGTGATCGATCGTTTCTTTTGTAATACAGCAACACGAATTGAAGGGATTGGATTATATGAGATAGAAAAAGAAATCAATAGTCGTCACACTAAGGCCTATATTCACGAATCCAATCTTGGGCTACCCTTGGAAATTGGTGGTGATTATCGCTGGAGAAGAGATGGCGAAGAACACGTTGTTAATCCGTCTACCATTTCAAACTTACAACAAGCCGTACGCCAAAACAAACCTGCCAGTTATGCTGCTTTTGCTAAAGAAATCAACGAGCAAAATGAAAAACTAATGACCCTTAGAGGTTTGTTTGAATTTTCAAGTTTCGACCCAATCCCAATAGATCAAGTTGAGCCTTGGACAGACATTGTAAAGCGATTTAAGACAGGTGCTATGTCATTAGGTTCAATTAGTCAAGAAGCACATGAAAATTTAGCTATAGCAATGAACCGCATCGGTGGGAAAAGTAATTCAGGAGAAGGTGGGGAAGACAAACTCCGATTCCAACCGGACAAAGATGGAAATTGGAGAAATTCAGCAATCAAGCAAGTCGCCTCTGGTCGCTTTGGAGTTTCCAGCCACTATTTAAGTTCAGCTAAAGAAATTCAAATTAAAATGGCTCAAGGAGCCAAGCCTGGTGAAGGGGGACAACTTCCAGGACCCAAGGTAAATCCGTATATCGCTTCGGTCAGAAATTCAACTCCCTATGTAGGGCTAATTTCTCCTCCTCCTCATCACGATATTTATTCTATTGAGGATTTAGCACAATTGATTTATGACTTAAAAAATGCCAATCGTGCTGCACGAATCAATGTGAAATTAGTTTCAGAAGTAGGCGTAGGGACAATTGCTGCAGGAGTTGCAAAAGCAAAAGCAGATGTAATATTAATCTCTGGTTATGACGGTGGAACAGGAGCTTCTCCGCTCACCTCATTAAAACATGCAGGGCTTCCTTGGGAACTTGGAATTGCTGAAGCACAACAGACCTTAGTAATGAATGACCTGAGAAGTCGTATTGTTTTGGAATGTGATGGCCAAATGAAAACGGGACGTGATGTTGCAATAGCCTGTCTATTGGGTGCAGAGGAATTTGGTTTCTCCACAGCCCCTCTTATTGCTTCTGGCTGTATTATGATGCGTGCTTGTCACCTCAACACATGCCCTGTTGGGATAGCAACACAAGATCCTGAGTTGCGTAAAAACTTCAAAGGAAAGCCAGAACACGTAATCAACTACATGTATTTTGTGGCTGAAGAATTACGCCAAATCATGGCTGAACTAGGTTTCAGAAGTATCAATGAAATGGTGGGACAGTCACAAAAACTAAATATGAAAAAGGCCCTTGAGCATTTTAAAGCGCAAGGAATAGACCTTTCAAATATATTATACAAACCAGACGTTCCTAATACAGTTCAAGAACGCAACACGAAACAACAGGACCATGGTTTAGAAAATGTTTTGGACTTCGACATTTTAAGTCAGGCACACCCTGCTTTATACAGAAAAGAAGAACAACATCTAGAGTACCGTATCAAAAACACTAACAGAACCGTAGGAGCAATTTTAAGTAATGAGATTTCTAAAATCCATGGTGCCGATGGTTTACCGAAGAATACTTTAAGTTTGAAATTCAATGGTACGGCTGGGCAAAGTTTTGGTGCTTTTGCTACCCATGGTTTGTTTATGAAAATAGTTGGTACGGCCAATGATTATTTTGGAAAAGGATTGTCTGGGGGAACTCTAGTGGCAAAAGTTCCGGAAAAAGCAACCTTTGTACCACATGAAAATGTCATTGTTGGCAATGTATGCCTCTATGGAGCAACAAAAGGGGAAGCCTATATTAATGGTATTGCAGGAGAACGTTTTTGTGTGCGGAATTCTGGAGCCACCTCAGTAGTAGAGGGAATTGGAGATCACGGCTGTGAATATATGACCGGCGGTATTGCCGTAGTTTTAGGAGAATTTGGAAGAAATTTTGCTGCCGGTATGAGTGGTGGTATTGCATATTTATACAGCGAAGACGGAACGTTTGACGAAAAGAAATTTAATCTAGAAATGGTTGAATTGGAAGACTTACAAGAAAGTGATCGTGAAACTATTCATAAATTATTAGAAAATCATATTGATTACACCAAGAGTCCAAAGGCCATAGAAATCCTAAAAGGATGGCCTGACTCCAGTAAGAAATTTATTAAGGTAATGCCTACAGATTACAAACGCGCTTTGGAAATGATGGCCAATCAGGAAACTGAAAAAACAGTTTAAGTTATGGGAAAAATTAAAGGATTTATGGAATTTGACCGTCTCAAAGAGTCGGTAATTGATCCAAAAGAACGCATTAAAAATTATAACGAATTTACGGTTGCTCCTGAAGAAAAGAAACTTCAAGAGCAAGGAGCGCGATGTATGGATTGTGGAGTACCGTTTTGTCACAGTGGTTGCCCATTAGGAAATTTGATCCCTGACTTCAACGATGCTGTATATCAAAATGAATGGCAGCGTGCGTTGACTATTCTTCACAGCACCAATAATTTCCCTGAATTTACTGGTAGATTATGCCCAGCACCTTGTGAAGAAGCCTGTGTTTTAGGAATTGTTAACCCACCTGTTTCCATAGAACTTATTGAAAAATACATTGTAGAAAGAGGTTTTGCAGAGGGCTGGATAAAACCACAACCTCCAGAACACAGAACAGGCAAAACAGTAGCTATAGTAGGTTCTGGGCCTGCAGGTCTAGCTGCTGCACAACAACTCAACAGAGCAGGTCATTCTGTAACCGTTTTTGAACGTGACAATAAAGTAGGAGGGTTATTACGCTATGGTATTCCTGATTTTAAGATGGAAAAAAACGTGATTGACCGACGTATTGAAGTTCTTAAAGAAGAAGGAATTGAATTTAAATGTAATGTGGAAATTGGAAAGACAATCACTGCAGAGGCTTTAGAAAAAGAATTTGACACTATCGTTCTTGCAACGGGTGCAACCATCAAAAGAGAGCTACCTATTCCAGGATCAGATTTAAACGGAGTGGTACAAGCTATGGACTTTTTACCACACAACAACAAAGCGGTGGATGGACAACATGAAAGAAAAGCACAATATCTTGCTACTGACCGTGATGTAGTTGTCATTGGTGGAGGAGATACTGGGTCAGATTGTATTGGAACGTCCAACCGTCATGGAGCAAAAAGTGTAACCAATTTTGAGCTTATGCCAAAGCCTGCAGACGGTAGAACTGAAGAACACCCCTGGCCATACTGGCCCTTCAAACTCAAAACCAGCTCGTCTCATGAAGAAGGGAGTCACAGGGAGTGGAGTATTTTAACCAAAGAATTTGTTGGGGATAAAAACGGAAAACTAATGGGTCTTAAAACCGTTGAAGTGCAATGGAAAAAGATCCCTGGAGAACGTCCACAGCTTATTGAAAAAGAAGGGTCAGAAAAAGAATGGCCTTGTGACTTGGCGCTTTTAGCCCTTGGATTTACTGGTCCTGAAAAATCACTCCCAGAGCAATTTGGGTTGACTTTTGATGCCCGTGGAAATATTAAGGGAGAAAATAACTACCAAACACAAAAGGCATCAATCTTTACTGCAGGCGACTGCCGAACAGGACAGTCCCTCATTGTTTGGGCGATTTCTGAAGGACGCGAAGCTGCACATCAAGTAGATACCTTTTTAATGGGAAAATCAACCCTTCCACAAAAAAATATGGCAGGCGATTTAATGACGGTTTAATTTTATTCGCTTTTTTAATAAACTAATCCTCACTTATACTGAGGATTATTTTATTAAACACAAGCTGTGTGTAACAATTCACATAAACGGGAGTCATAAAGAAAAACAAACGCTGATGCGCTCCACTTTGCAAACCATTCTAACTCTTTTTTCATTCTTGTTAACTGCTCAACAAGGTATCCTACCTACTTTTGATGGCGTTGTTTCTGCTCAAGAATGGAAAGGTGCAGAAAACTTTTCCATTAAATATGAAATTGATCCAGGAAACAACATCCCTTCTCCCCATCTAACAGACGTTTTTATCACCTATTAAAAACCGATTTGTATGTGGGCTTTATTGCTTATGCCGACATGGAAAATCTTCGTTCCTCAATTAGAAATCGAGATGAAGGCTTTCAAGATGACAATGTTCTCATTGGAATTGACACCTATGGTGATGGACGTTTTATGGTGTCTGCAGGAGCAAATCCCGAGGGAAATCAGTTGGACTTAAAATTATCATCCACAGGAAATGATGATATTTCTTATAATATCAATTTTGAATCTAAAACAAGTAAACACAAAGACAGTTATCATGTTGAGTTAAAAATACCATTTTCGGTACTCCAATTTAAAAATGCTCCAGAGATGAATTGGAAAATCTTACTATTCCGATCCACCTATACCGATTCAAACCGCAGCGGAAATTTAAATTTCCCCATTGATTTAAACAACTCGTGTTTACCTTGTCAAACACCCACGTCCATTACCATAAAAAACATAGAATCCAAAAACCGAGTAAGTCTTTTACCCTATGTCTATGGAGGGCTTTCAGGAGAGGAAGACACATCCGGATTTGCCTACGGCAAACCCCAAGGTAGTTTTGGCTTGAGTGGATTGTTTGACTTAAACAATACCACTTCTTTAGAATACGCCATCAATCCTGATTTTTCACAAGTAGAGGCTGACGTATCTCAAATCACTGCCAATAATACCTTTGCCATCTTTTTTGAAGAACGGCGTCCTTACTTTAACGAAGGAAATGACATTATAGAAACCGAATTAAACACGGTGTACACTCGCGCTGTAAACAAGCCTTTACTTTCTACTAAAATAATTAGTCAAGGAGAAAATCAACGGTTTTATTGGTTGACTGCCTTTGATGAAGCTTCACCTTATTTGATAGCTGGTGAAAACCGATCGTACTTTGGTGAAGGAAAGGCAGCCTTTTCAAATATTTTCAGATACCAGCGAAACTATGATCAAGGAAGTAATATCGGTTTCTTGACTACCAACAGAGTTTTTAGAGATGGAGGTTATGGTCATACAATTGGTGTTGATGGTTTGTTGCGTTTCAAAAAATCCTATACAGCTAGCTTTGAATACAATCGAAGTATCATCCTTGAGCCTAAAGCCGATTGGATTGAAGAAAACGATCGCATTGGAACTTTATCAACGAAGCTTGATGGAGAAAAACTCAATGGAGATGCCCTCAGTATATCATTAAATAGAAATACTAAAAATTGGAATAGTGAGGTAGAATACAAACACTACTCTCCCCATTATCAAACACCCCTGGGATTTGTCACTCAAAATAGTATTAAAACACTAAGTGCTTCCCAAGACTATCAACACTTTTTTGATAAAGAAGACTATTTCAAGCAATTAAATATTGGCGTAGGAAGTGAGCTCATCTATAACTACAACAGCTTGCGAAAATTTTTAAATTTTGATGCCTATACTTTTGTTCAAATGAAGCATAACATTCGAAGTGAAATAAGCTTTAGTCACGTCGTAAACGAAGAGTATGAAGGATTTATTGCAGAAGGTATGAATACCTTTGAATTATTCTTAGGGTACAACCCTACAGAGGCTTTTCGACTGGGGATGTTTACCAGTATAGGAGAATCCATACGCTATGATGAAGAAAATCCAGCAGTGGGTAATAACTTCTTTATAGGTACTTTTAATAGCTTTCAGATTACTCCAAAAGTAAGACTCAGCCCTACACTTCGGTATTCACAGCTAAAAAATAAAATAGATAATACCTTATATTTTTCTGGCTTTATTGCGCGTTCTGAGTTTAACTTTCAATTCAACAATGCCTTTTCTTTTCGCTTAGTGGGAGAGTTTAATGACTTTGATAAAAAGTTTTTCTTCCAGCCCTTACTCAAATGGAATCCAAACCCCTTTACCATTTTCTATATCGGAGGAACCAATGGCTATTCCCAAATCAATAGCAATAATCGTTACGGGGTAGAAAATAGTCAGCTATATTTTAAATTCCAATACCAATTTGACTTGTAACAAAGTCTTGAAAGAAAACATAGGTGTTTCTTCATCACACCAAAAATTAATTTGTGTTCAAGGCTTTATTGATAAGATTTGCCACATCAATTCTGTCCCCCTGTTTTATTGAGTCTGAAATCGTTAAAATTAAAATACGTTTACCGTTTAGATTCAAATACACTTTTTGTCCATTTGGCAAGTCAACTCCACTTCGTGAGAAAGGATTTAGCTTGGGACTCATCACACCGGGGATCACTAGGGGTAGAGTTTGAGCCGTGTTATTTTCCAAATAAAAAGCGCGTTGTGGGGTGAGGGGTCGTGGTGTTTTCTTTTTACCAGAAATGCCTTTTTGTAGCGAAAATTCTACCTTAAGAGTTGTCAAAAATCGATTTTCAAACTGGAGGTAGCTGCCTTCTTCAACAATCAATAGGTTGCTACTCCCCCTTGGCATTCCAAAGCCTTTTATCAATGAATCGGTAGTTCGATCATGTACAGAAACACCTAGATCAAATTTAGATTTGTTCCACACTTTGGTAGTAAAACCCTTATAAAATGGGTACTCAACCTGAACTATTTGTTTTGGAGGGATCAATAATTGTGAGCGTTCTTTATTGCCCTGTTGACACAAGGCAAGGTTGCAAAAAAAGACGGTCATTGAAAGGTACTTCCACATGTGACAAAGATACAATCTTTGAATTATAAAAATTAAGTTGAAACGACTTCACCCTATGGGAAAGATTTTAATTTTAGTGCTCAAGCTGTGCTTTTTCGAAAATCTATACAAAGTATATATGGGAAGTGGTATACCGTAATAAAAAACAATAGTACAGAAAATTCCTACAATATAACTTTAGTTTTGGGAGACATTACATCCGCTAAAGGCGATTCGAAACCACACTAAAAAACATTCTATTAAATTGATTATCAATATAATAGAAGTCCCCATTGGAAATGAATATACCTGAAGCATGTCGTTTAGGAAAAGGCAATGCGTATCTTTAAGAGTTACTAGCAATTCCCAAAAAAACACAAAGATAATATTACCCAAGTTTAATTTAAAATGAATAAAATGATGAAAAAAACAATGAAAATGATGTCAGTGGTTTTTACTGCATCAATGTTATTAACCTCATGCTTTTCTTACACAAGTGTTGTAGGTATAGGAGCTCAAGGAACGAGTCAAACAACTAAATTGAATCATTATGTTGTTTATGGTTTAGCACCCATTAAAGTTTCTGACTCGAAACAAATGGCAAATGGCGCAGAAAATTACACCATTCACACAGAACAATCTTTCGTGAATGGATTAGTTTCTTTCTTAACTGGAGGTCTTTATACTCCGACAACGACAACAGTGACTAAATAGTACCTAACAAAGAGAGTTTGTTAAATAATAACAAATTCTCTTTAAATCAATTTCATGAAAAAAATATTCTTTTATATCGCATTAGGAATTTCGATCCTTCTACTCTTAAATATTATAAAAATATTTATAATGGATTTAAATAGACTAACCCAGTATGGATTTGGCTATTTAGCTGGTAAAGTCATTTTATTTGTGCTTTTCATGATAATTATTTTTGCAACAAGAAAACATAAAACCGAAACTAAATTGGAACTTTAAAAAGTTCTTTTTACTCCGCAATTTATTTTAAAAAACAATAAATTATGAGAACACCCTCATTTCAATTACTTGGTTTAATAATAATGACATTATGTTTTGTATCCTGTAATAATAAAAAAGAGGAACTGACTCCAGAGGTAATTGAAACGGAGAATAAAGACAACACAAAAACTTCCTCTGAAAAAGAGGGTTATACCATTAATGTAACGAACAGTAATTATTCAATAAATCAAGTTATTGTAGATGAACTCATAGCTGTTTTTCATGAGGTTTACCCTAAAATGGTGTTAGAATATAATTCGAGTGCAACAAAAGTTGTAAATGTATTTATAGACACAACCTATGACGGTGTGGCATTTGCAGAAATTGATAAAGGACAAATAACAATTAGCTCTAAATATATAAATGCGAACACCAATGACACTGATCTTTTAACACATGAGTTAATGCATCTTGTTCAGGCCTACCCCTACGGAGGTCCTGGATGGCTGGTAGAAGGTATTGCTGACTATGCAAGACATATTTACGGCGTTGACAACGCAAAAGGCGGATGGTCATTACCCGCTTATACAAATGGACAAAATTACAGTAATGGCTATCGAGTTACGGCTAGTTTTTTAAAATGGGTAAAGACAACTTACGATGATACCCTTATAAATAAGCTAGATTATAATCTAAGAAATGAAACCTATACTTACATATCTTGGGTAGAGAATACCGGATTTACCCTACCAGACTTATGGCTTATTTATTCTGGAAAATCTATAGGAGATAAAGATTGGACAATAGGATCTATATTAAAAGTTAGTAAAGAGAATGTTGGAGGTCACGATGCGATAGAAGGCTCGTTAAAAGTGATAGACGGAAACTTTGAGAGTAAATTTTTAGTCTTTGATTACCCTTCAGATTTATGGATGCAACAAGAACTTTCTGAAAAAGTAATTGTAAATAGATATACCCTAACATCAGGAAATGATGTTCCTGAAAGAGACCCTAAAAACTGGATCTTATCAGGTTCTGACGATGAAATAAATTGGACAGATTTAGATGTAATCGTTGATGAAAAATTTAATGATAGAAATCAAACTAAAGAATACTTATTTGATTCCAGCAATGCATACATATACTATCGCATCTCAATTACAGCAAATAATGATGCCCCTATTTTCCAATTAAGTGAATGGCGATTGTATCAAAAAAATAATCAATAAAAATCAAATTTATATTAACCCTAAAATCAGTAATTATTAACCTGCTAACTTATTTAAACAAGACCCTAGCAAAAATTTAAATTGAACATTAACCAATAAAAACAAAACTTATGAAAATGAAAAAAATAATATACTTGACAATTACAGCTTTAGCAGTAGTAGCTTGTAAAGAAGAACCTAAAGACTATGTTACGTTTTCAGGAAAAATAACAAATCAAAATTCTGATTCCTTAGTCATAGGATCAAATGCAGAAGGAGACTTTGAAAGGCGAATTACCGTTACTGCCGATGGTACTTTTAGTGATACTTTAAAAGTTGTTACAGGTGGTTATTATATATTCGATGGTACAGAAAGCACTCCTCTTTACCTTAAAAATGGTCTAGATGTACATTTAACTTTAGACACAAAACAGTTTGATGAAACTATTGTTTATACTGGTAGTGGTGCTATTGCAAATAACTATTTAGCTAAAAAAGCATTAACCGAAGAAGCAATTATGGATAATGATGCTTTGTTTGCATTAAGCAAAGAAGATTTCGATATAAAATTAGAAACTATTGAAAAAGAGTACATGAAAAACCTTGACCAAGCAACTACTTTAGATAGTACTTTTGTGGCAAATGAGAAAAAAGAATTTGTAGGATTAAAGAAATATTTAATAAAGAATCAAGAAGAAGAATTTTTCTTAAGAACTGTATTAGGAAAAGGAAATATGTCTCCAAAATTTATAGCATATGAAAACCATGCTGGTGGAACTACTTCATTAGACGATTTAAAAGGAAAGTATGTTTATATTGATGTATGGGCTACTTGGTGCGGACCTTGTATCGCTCAAATTCCTTTCTTAAAAGAATTAGAAAAAGAGTACCACGGTAAAAATATTGAGTTTGTAAGCTTGTCCATAGACGAACCTAAAGATTATGACAAATGGAAAACGATGATTATAGAGAAAGAACTTGGAGGAATACAATTATTAGCCGATAAAGCATGGAAATCTGAGTTTATAAAAAATTATAAGATAAACGGCATTCCAAGATTCCTTTTAATAGATCCGGAAGGAAAAATCATATCACCTAAAGCACCAAAGCCATCTGTAAAGGAATTAAAAGAACTTTTTAATAGCTTGAGTATTTAAGCTATTGTTGCTTCTGAAGATAATTAATCAAAGCCTGTATTGAAAAATTAATTTAATTCAATGCAGGCTTTTATAATAAGTATAGATATGAAAAAACATACAAATAAAATTATCGGAATTTCAATCATATTTCTAATTGTAAGTTGTTCACTAGAATCAGTATTTTCATTACCAAATGATGAAAAAATTAAAACCGAATTAATTGGAGAATGGTTTTATGGAAAAAGCAGTGAAGCAATTATTAGAATTGAGAAAAATAATAAAAAAACATACAAGCTTATACTTGATGAAAATGGAAAAACAGAGGAATTAATAGCGTTTTCAAAAACAATAAATGGATTCAATATTATGATTTTAATTAATGATTTCGACGGGGATTCAATTTATGAATATTACGGCTTTACAATTGATGACAAAACACTTACCTACTCAGAGGTGAATAAAAATTTTAGAGAAAGTGATTTTAGTTCTGAAACGGATTTATTAAATTTTTTCCAAAAAAATGTAACCAAAAAAGACTTCTTTATTAATCCTAATGTATTAAAAAGAAATTGAATAAATTAAACCAATTGAGATTAGGAACCTTTTTAAGTTTTATATGTTTGGCTATTGGTTTATCAATTTATGGTTTATGGATTTATATTTTTAATTTTGAGACTATACAGACAGAACGTTTAACACGTTTTAAAAGTTATTTTCCTGATTTTCTTGATAGGAGATGAGGCATAACCCTACTAAGTATAACTCTTTGCTTGTTGGCAATCATATTCAGCGGTAGAAACTTGAAAAAATCAAAGAAATTAGGAACGATTTCAGATAGTGTAATTCTGATTTTGAATAGTATACGCCTGTTCTTAAATTTATTCTCAATGATATAAATTTTGAATAGATGGTGTTTTACTTAGAAAAAAAAATCCTTTTCAACCACAAAAACATTTGAATTTAACTAACCCATTTCATCTTTGGATAATACAAAAAAAAAGACCCGTTCACGATTGTGAACGGGTCTTCAAAGAAGGCGGCGACATACTCTCCCACCGGATGGCAGTACCATCTGCGCTAGTAGGCTTAACTTCT